>JAABUP010000480.1_pt1 | contig 88457 bp, 90 predicted proteins | sample 5559201 | NCBI WGS metagenome assembly JAABUP01 (sample SAMN10711887, study PRJNA513373) | rock metagenome | isolation source: Antarctica rocks | place: Antarctica | reverse complement strand
TTTAGCTATATCGCTATATAGCTAATATTTAGCTATATAGCTAACGTTTGACTATATCGCTATATAGCTAATATTTGACTATATAGCTAATATTTGGCTATATAGCTAACGTTTAGCTATATCGCTATATAGCTATTATTTAGCTATATAGCTAATATTTAACTATATCGCTATATAGCTATTATTTAGCTATATAGCTAATATTTAGCTATATAGCTATATCGCTAATATTTAGGCTAATTATTTAGTAAATAGCGAGGTCTAATAGTTATCTATTAGTTCTATCTATTTAATAGCTATTTAAAGGGTCTATAGTAGCTATATACTCGATTACACTTATTAGCCTATTCCTCATAGTCGCGCAAATTTTTTTTTTCCACTAGCGCTGTAGCCAGTGTTTTTGCAAAAAGCTGTAGGCCTATTTTTCGTAGTCGCGCAAATTTTTTCCCCACTAGCGTCTCGCGCCAATGTTTTTAAAAACAACTATATTCACCTTCACTAGATAAGACAACACAGACGCGTGGATCCACTTTTCATGTAGAGAAGACGGATACTATGGCAATGTTGTCGGCTGGGCGGCTTCGGCTCCAATGATGTCACGCGCTCGATCGTAGAACTAAGAGCAAGATTAGACGAGGTTTTGCCAGGGCACTGAGGTTCCAACAGGTAGAGGGCTACCCTTCTGTTTCTAGAGCGCGTTGTATAAATTGCACAGATGCACATATCTTGTTCTTTACATTGAAACTTCGCAGGTAAGATGGACAACTCCACCGCAACAGCGACATCATCGGCAGCGTGACTCAATACAAACTTATACAGCCCAGTCCAACCACCCTCCGTGATGGACAACATGTGCGACGCGAGATTTTCCACCAAATCCCACGATATGGTTCGCTCGGGGCAAAGCATGTTCAACTGGATTTGGCCGAAGGTTGTTTGCAGCATATGCGATGGAGCTTTCTTTCGCCATTCTCCTCGGGCATGCAACATCATTGAGGCATAGAGGTTTGTGAGGGCCCACGCGGCGGGCTGGACTGGAAGTGCGGCGGCCTGCCAGGAGCTGTAGTAAATGTTCCAACCAAGACCGATATCGAGGAAAGACTGAAACGGGATGATGGATTCCGCTCGAGGGGCGATGGGAGTGACTTTATGTTCTGTAAGGTCGTGGGCCTCAACTCTCGCTTGATGGTAGGATTGAAGGCCTTTTGGAGATTTGGCTAATTCTGTATGCTGTACACTTGATGGGAGAGCCAGAGACCAAGAAGAGAAGATAAGTAGCATAAGAATAGAGGGAACCAAAGCTCCAAATGGTCTGAGTCCCATGTTTGGTGGTGGTGCACTGATGGGAGAAACAGAACTTTCCCGCATGGGCCCTCGTGGGCGTGGCTGGTTTTGCCCATGGTCTCTGCAACTGCAATCGATTGCGAGTCTTTTCCTGTTTTGTTTTTGGCATCAAGAAAGATTAAAGATGTAAAGACTTGGTGGAGAATCGGATATCGCAGTCGAAAATACGAGCTGTGGTGCATATATCCCACGCTCATTCTCGGTGCGGCTCTTCCCAACAACGCGGCTATCGGGTCAATGCAAGGTACTGCAGTCACAACGTGCTCGCTGGATAGCATGCTTTTGCCCCTCTTCAATCATCCTTATCTGACTTTACGGGCGCAAAGATCGAGGATCTCATTCAAGATTCTATCGCGTGGACATCACGCCACATTCTTGGCCTCCGCCGTGGTACCAGATGGCGAAGACAGTGTTCAAAAGTACCCACCCAGCAGGCCACGACGCTCATGTAGAACAGAATGATTGACCAACATACGTCTCCGTGACATTGCTCCGTTGAATCGGGCTCGAACAAATAAGCGAACAAGAAGCAAATGCCAAGCACGAATTACACTCCATTCAGCACCCAAACTGTATTTCTCACATCCTCACTCTTTGCCCCAATAGAGACACAAAACAAGAGGATACTTACGAAAGTCGGAAAGACGGCTACGAAGCTTGCAGCCCGCCATACTAGGCTGCCTGAGGCTGCTGATCCTAGAGAGTCAAATTTGGGATCCTCACAAGTCCCTTTCACGGCATTGCGTGCAATGAATGCTTGGGCGTCAGCAAGAGCCAGAGGCAGATTGGACCGATGCCTCAAGAATCGAGGAGATGACAAGACAAGGAGTGACACGCCGCACAACGCAGCTGCAAGGAAAATGCCTGATCGAGTGGGAGGGTTTTGCTTGCTTTTCGACAGACCATGATTATCTTGTTCAGGAGGCTGGGTTTGCCCACTTCGCCCTGCTTGACCTTTCTCAGCCAAATCAGTCTGGCTGCCACTAGCAACGCTGTTCCCGAAGGCCCTCCTTTCATAATCGTCAATGTACTTCTTCTCCTCCATCGTAGAGCTAACAAACTACAGTCTCGTGCTAACCGATTCGATGGGCCACGAGGATTTCAATGTCATTGAAACTGAGGGAGGCATCTGTAATGGAGCTGCTGTAATGTGACAAAAACCATCCCTGGTGCGGGAAAATGTCGACTAGCCACGTAGTAGACGCCTGCAGACGCAGCCACAAGGCGCACACAAGTCACCAGGGAAACCTTTGGTTGCCTTGTATACAAGTATTTATGGGTCGCTACCATGTTCTCTGACATCCGCTGCTTTGAGGGCAATGGTGCTATCCGTCGTCATTTATGGAAGCGCATAAGACTCGCAAAAGCCTTTAGTACCATCGACCTTCGTGACTGCGTCCAACAGAGTTGATTTCATGACCTCGAGTTTCGCCGGCATGGCGCCGGCCAACCCGCGTCAAAAAACATTTCGAGTCCTAAAGTCCTGGAAGTCAGCACGATTCACAGTAGTGAGTCAATAGTCTAGGTGTAAAATTGTATCTTCCCAGAGGGCCAAAGGTTCAAGCAAAGTCCGGGCCGATTGTGCGCCTGGTCAACCTTAAGTCTCCCCAGTAACAAGCTACCCGTTAAGGCTGAAGTTAAGGGGCCACCCGCCCAAACAGGCCTTTACTGTAATCAAAGACAAGAGATTCCGAGCAAAACAATCTTCCCTCACCAGGGCGTAGGATCGATGCTCCGTATATATCCACGAAGCAAACAGCATGGAACGATGACCGAACGAATGCAAGCGAGTACGAGCTCCGAACAGGCGCACGGAGCTGGGAATCGATCTGTGACTCAGCCACGGAGCTCTCCCGCGGTCTGTAGTAATCAAAAATCCTTCGGGGTTATTCACTAGTCCCAGTCGCGCTATCAATTGTGTCAGCAATCTTTCCGCTTTGATTCACGGAGTTCGTCAGTCCGAAGTAGCGAGATGGCCGGTGAAATGTTTCAGTCGTGGATATAAAAGGGCGAGGATTCTCAGGTACGAGATCCATCATCGTCCTCATACAAAAGCAAGAGCAAGATCTCCACCTCGCCCAAAGGAACTCTCTATTGCAAGACAGTAGACATGGCCGTCGACCCAGCAGCAGTCGCCTTGGCGCAAGAGAAACTCGCAGCCTTTAAAATTCACAATACCACGTACCAGCAAATAAACAATCAAGACGTCACCACCGACATCTTCATCCCCAGAGACATCAAGCCTGGGAAATATCCTCTCATCGTCCGTTTCCACGGTGGATTCCTCATCACCGGATCAAGTCTCAACTTAAACTTCTTCCCGCCCTGGGTCTTCGACTTCGCATTGAAACATTCCGCCATTCTAGTCAGTCCCAACTATGTCAAGCTACCGGAGTCAACGGGACTAGACATCCTAGACAATCTCGAACACTTCTGGAAGTAGCTCCGAAGCGACCTGCAAGCAACGGTAAACTCGATGGCCGGATCAGACGTGTCGGTCGACCAGAGCCAAACTCTCATCATCGGCCACAGTGCAGGCGGTTATCTCGCAGCCCAGTCGGCTCTAACTCAGCCAAAGGGGAGCATCAAAGGAGTTATTGCGGCATATCCTATGCTTGACATGAGCTCGAAATTCGGCCAACATCCATTCGGTAGCCCTATGCTGCCCGCCTCAACCATCCACGAGCATCTGGCGACCATGAAGCCCGGAGAAGTCATTACGGGCCTGCCGATGCCGCCATTGGAGCGACTCGGCCTGGCCGTAGCCATCGTGCAACACCACAGGTTTCCAGAATTCTTGGGTCCCGACAAATCGCTGTATCCTATCGATGTACTGAAAGAAAAGAACAGCTTTCCGCCGTTGTTCATTTATCACGGGACCGAAGATTCGGCCGTCGATGTCGCGGGGACGAAGAAGTTTGTCGAGGTAGCCAAGGGGGTTATGGACAGTGATAGGATGGTGGTCAGACTGGAGCCTGGGGATCACGGGTTTGATGCCATGGTCGGCATTGAGGAACCATGGATGAAGGAAGGTTTGACTTTAGTCAGTAGAGCTTGGCTTGAGTGATATTTTAACATAGAATGAGAATCCGCAAATGACAATGTTATCCCCTACTCTCTCTCGCGTGGACTCGCTTTTCATGTGAGGGTGGGTGTCGTTGTTGGTCCAGCCGGTTCCCACCCAATATGCCCCGATCCCACATGGCCTATTTCCTCAACTTCAACTTCAAACGTCATCTCAGTCCAATTGTGTTCCGGTGACATGACGAACTCTCCAATACCTCTCATGATATCACACAAGACGTAGTAAGTTATTGGGCGGCCTAGTTCTCTGAAGTCTCCTACAGTCAATACGATCTTTCCACCTTCAGTAAACGTTGAGGTGTATCGAAAATAGCCTTTGACGATAGGTTTCTCGCCCATAAGCTTCTTGACAGCAGCGAAGGGAATCTTAATGGCAGCATCCACCGTCAGCATGATTTCCCAGACCGGCAGTGATGACTTGAAGGCGTAAAATGCTAGAGTCGTAGGTGATTTAGGGACTTTAAATTTTATCATGCTTGAGGGAGAGGCGATTGTCCCATTTGGTCGTTTTAGAAGGGCAGGGTAGCTCCCATTATCGAGATCTTGCGGTAGTATGATCAACCCGTTGGGAGACTGTTTGGGACTAGCGACAGTATCATTTCGGGCGGATTCTGCAGTATCGTTTTCCAGGATCGAAGGTTCACCGGACTGAGCCACTGGCCCCGGGGCGTTCAACGTGGCAGCCGTTGTCAGGTTGGTAATGAACAGTGTCTGGAGATAGAAGAAGCACATAAAATCAAGAAACAAAAGCGCAAGCATCTCCTCGTCCAAGGCTTCTCAAAGAAAACGATGTGAAAACGAACAATCGAAAAGAGCTTACAACACCCCTAGGCGACGCAAGTGGCGGAAAGGCAGAGCTGCAGAAATAGGCCCAAGTCACAGAAATATTGAGCGCATAGTTGAAGCTGGCGGCAATGTCTCTTGCCGCTTGGTTGAAAAGCATGCATCATAGAATCGCAGCCAAAGCCTCGGACCTAAATTAGCTTCGAGCTTGAAGCCAGTCAGAGCCCAACCCGATCAATAAGTTACAAGCGATATTCTCTTCGCAGAATTCAATACTTTGCTAAATCAGGCCAACATAGAAGAAGAGTTGATATCTACCAAAACCCAACTCTAGTAGATGACACAAGTTTTTCATCATCTCGTTAAAGACTCAACTTCCTCCCGTCTCATTCAGAGGCCGGGTTCAGGAAAGATGGGGAGTTTTCAAATTCGTACAAATAATAAAATCGGAGAGCTTGGGAGTCAAGGGGGGAGGGTCCTACTTATATGGCTAGACGTATCGGTAAGCAAAGGACACAATATCAGGGAAGACGTGAATTCCCGGCCAGCCTCTACTTGTATATATCTTCAACTTCCAGGCACCTGCAGATCTGTGGTAGCGAAATCAAGGCCCATTTAAATTGCTTCGAAGCATCAGGAACCATTATTAAGAGGGTTCATAGATTGAAAACGACGGCAGCTCTAGGAACAGGGAGTACAATAACAAGTGGAAGTGTACAACCCGCCATACTTGTTGCTCTGAAGGGAGGAGAATGAGGCTCTATGCAAATAAGGGTACTGTAGGTGATGTTGCGTTGGTGCAGTAATGAGTGGAGGATAGGTTGGTTGAGCCGCCAGGATCCTGGAAAGGATAAATTGAATTGAAACCGTATCATATTCTTCTCGTAAACTATATACAAAAATCTTCTCCTCCCTACTAATGCTGCTAAAGCTTCATCATATATTCATTCCGAGTTGCCCCAGCATAGCACGTTCTGACCTGGAAGGGACGCCACAATCAGTGACCGTTGGCTCCGTCAGTAGCGGCCCCATTTACCCTTGTGCCATTGGTGCCTGCGTTGCCAATGCTCTCGGCCTTGTGTGTGCCTTTGATCGGTGCGCCGTTGTGGTCATGAGCCGAGAAGCCTATCTTGCCGGACATGCCGTTTGCGGCGCGAAGGTTCGGTGACTTGGCCATTCCGTTGTGAGTTCCGTTCTGTAATGTTCAGATCAGTATCTAGTTGCTTGCAATTCCGAGAGGGTATGACCTACGAAGCGAAGCTCGGAGATGCCATTGTAGCCCTTGACACCTGTAGCCTTCTCCATACGGCTGGCAAGATCTTCAGATACCTCACGGAAGATACCGATCTGGCGTTTGATGATCTCCTCTCGTGTACATGTAGACATGTGGCCAGAGACGTTTGACACAAATCTCGCCTTCGCCTTCTCATCGAAGACATTCTCCCACAGCTGGCGCGGGGCGTTGAAATCTTCAGGCTTGATCTCTGAAAGGAAAGTGACAGCTTCGCTGATGAATTGGCCGTGAACTTTGTCGAGGTCGACGGTGCGCTCGCGGAAGCTGATAGGCTCGATTGAGGATAGATAATTGGGGCGGGAGCCTTGGTTGTAGAAGGCCATGCTGCCGTCACGCTGGAAATTGGCGACACGGTATCCGGCTCTGGTCGAGTTGACGGGTAGCTGCTGGTAGTTGACACCGACACGATGACGGTGTGCATCTGGGTATGAGAAGAGACGGCTCTGAAGAACGGGGTCGGCGGATGGCTCAATCCCTGGTGGCATATGAGCTGGGTTGAACGCAACTTGCTCAATCTCGGCGAAGTAGTTCTTGGCGTTTTCGTTGAGCACGAACTCGCCGACCTTGCGGAGAGGGAATTGCTTGTGAGGCCAGATGTGGGTCAGGTCGAAGACGTTGATCTTCTGCTTCTCCCAAAGCTCTTCAGCCTCCTTGGCTGTCATCGTTTGGAACGCCACATCCCAGGCAGGACAGTCGCCTTTCTCGATGGCGTAGAAGAGATCCTTCTGCGAGTGATCTGGTGACTTGGTGGCGGAATCCTCTTGGGTGATGAATTTGGTGCCTTGCTTCGACTTCATGTGCATTTGGGCGTACACCCATTCGCCGGCTTTATTGACCAGCTTGAGTGTGTGTCCGCTATAGCCGTGCATGAAGCGATATCCGTCTGGGATACCTCGATCGCCCATAAGGATCATGACTTGATGGACCGACTCGGGGTTCTGGGATAGGTAGTCCCAGAATGCAGTGCTGTCGTCTCCGCCACCGAGATGTGTGGCCGGATCACGCTTCTGAGTATGGATGAAGTGAGGGAATTTGGCTGGATCTCGAAGGAAGAAGACAGGTGTATTGTTCGCCACCATATCCCAGTTTCCTTCTTCAGTCCTGAACTTGACTGAAAATCCTCGAGGATCTCGAGCACAGTCGGGAGAGCCAGATTCGCCACCGACGGTGGAGAATCGAGCTGTAACCGGACACTCCTTTCCTTTCTTGCTAAAGATATCGGCAAGGCAGAGATCGTCGAGGGTGTCTGTGCACTTGAAGACGCCATGTGCTCCACTGCCCTTGGCATGGACGACACGCTCTGGAATGCGCTCTCGGTCGAAGTGGGAAAGGAGATCGATCAGGTGGAAGTCCTGGAGGAGTAGAGGGCCATTGGCACCTGCGCGCTGAGTCTCGTAGGGATGAGGAATCGGGACGCCATTGCTGGTGGTGTAGAGGGTCTGCTGGGAGGGCGTATTTCGGTCATCCTCATATGTTCGATACTGTGCAGCTTCCGCATTGCCGTTCAGATGGCTGCCGTTGGCGGACAAAGAGGCCATATTGCTGTGATTCGAAATGAGAGATTATGGGGTGTGTAATGTAGAGTCGTAGGATGTCGAGTAGACAAAGAAGAGAAGAGAGAAGGTCGGAGGCGGAGATCAATATATGTGATGCGGGGTTCACCGGAAACTTCTTGCCCTACCACACGCACACGCAGCCGACCAATTCGACGAAATCCACTAGTTACGTCATCATGCAGTCCAATCATCGTGCCCCTTTTCCTTTTCTCAGCATTCGCTTCCGAGTCCGGCAAATCTCATCCACGACCCTGAGATGGTCCATTTCTAGAAACATCGACATTCCCCCTAGTTCCATTTCTATGCCTTAAAGGCGACACACAAAAGGAATGTGCTGCCTATCGCTTTACTCACTTCTCACCTGCCGAGTATCCTGCGAGTCCCTGACCTGCGTAAGGCTGATCCAAGGCTGGAGTTGCGAAAAGGTTTCCTCTACCCCTGTTCACCATATGCAATGCGATTGATATTGTCCATGTGAGCGGCCTACCGAAAGGCTGAGGTTTCCGTTTCTACAGAAATCCATTCCTTGGGATTTATGCTCTTTAAATGTCCTCTCTTTTTCATGTCCGACGTCCTCCTTTGTTGTGTCTGCGGATCACCCTCATCGCATGTACGAGAAGTCAATGGTAGGGCGCTTCTCTAGCATCGATCATGGTCCTGCCATCTGACCCCTCTCCACGAGTACTTATACATAAGGTATTCTTTCATTCATGATCCAGAGATGTTACCGCTGTCAGATCTTGGCAGAGGTGCAGATCCCAGTGGCTGAGATGCATTGACTCTGAGGCGCGACGATTGGTATGGAATGACGCGATCGTGCATGAGTTCAACGGGCGGAGCGGCCGTGAACCCCTCGATATCATCAAGATGGGCCAATCACAAATCCAGCGCCACAGTATCCTGCTTGCCAGCAGGCATCGGTGCTTTGGCTGTAATGGACGAGGCTACGGATGGAGCCCCATGAAACAAGATCAAGATGCTGGGTCCCCGCAGTCTTCCAATCGCCGCTGCCCACTGGATGCCCTCCTTTAATGTCTACTGGCCGATGCCCATCACCTGATCCTCGCTGTCACGACATCTACTTGCATCAATCTCGCGGCCATGGCAATTGCAGGGCCGACGCCTACTCCTATCATCGTTGAGCCAGCGCCGTCCGTACAAGTACCCTCACCTGCCAGCCTTGTCACTTCATCACTCGATCCAAACTCGTCCTCCGACTCCTACAACTCCTCTCGACCGCAGTCTCAATATAGCAGTGACACCTCACAGTCTGAGCTCCCCTCACCACTAGACGGCCAATGCAGGACACCGGAAACTGGCACGTCACCGAACGATATCGAACTTTCCTCTTTAGCCCCACCAGTATTAGGCCCACCTAGTCCAAGTCTCACTCCACCAGTGAGCCACGCTACGAGCGAGAATGGGCCTCCTCGATCGGTGCCGCCGCATCCTTTCCCCACCGAGACAATTGACGGCAGTCAAGAGTTCGGCATCAATAATCGAGGCACGTCGCTCGCAACTCTTCGGGCAAAAATCCATGAAAGAAGGTGGCTAGAGAATACGATTGGCGTATTAGGTGTAGCAGTCGCAATATGGCTGGGCGTGCGAGGCTACAAATTGGCCGTCTGGCAGTCGTGGAATGACTTGCGGCAGACTTGCGCCGCCTACAAACAGGTCACTGGCTCGAAACGAGGATCATTGAGGATTTCATGCTGACACCCGTATAGAGTAATGTTAAACTGGGCCCGAGATGTTCAAAGATCCTTCAGGGTGACCCACCGGGTCCGCCATACTGGTTACGGAAGTGGGCAGTGGATGCATCTAACTCTACGGCTACTAGAATGGTGAGACGTGGGATTACCAAGCTGTATAGGGACTGCAGCAAACGAGAATTTGATGTCCGTCCTCGAAATTACTCGACTATGTCAGCTTCTTTAACCATAATCAGTGTGCTCTTGTTATTCGGATTGTGGTTCTTCTGGAGGGCGCGAGGCAAATCAGAAGATGAAGAAGTCTTCACGAGCGCCGCAAGGTCGGACCATTCAGATTTGCATTTCACCCGACATTACGATGATGGCGCACAGACCATCTCTGGACAGGGCGTGATTACCAAGCAGAAACCAGAAGACGAAAATTATCCAGGAGAAGTGCGGCGACGCCTTCGGACTTCCGAGGATCGAGAAAGTCAAGACACTAACAGTGTTTCAGAGACGTCGTGGGCGTCTCACAATACCTCCGCTGACACCTTGGTTGCGCCTTGGCAGGGCTCAAGAAGGGCTTCCACGGTCTCCCTCCGCGACAGGTCCAAGAATGAAAAGCACGAAGGTCTCATCGAGCTTGATGTCGCTGGCAAACGCAAAGCCTTCTTCAAGCCCTCCACAGGCGAGTTCTTTCACATATCACCCTGGAAAAGCACCCATAGCGACAGCGAGGACTCCGACGATGATGATCGCTTAGGGCGAAAGGCAGAAGAGAAGCACAGTACCCAGAGGGCCCTGGGTCAGATGGTAGCTGGAGGTGTTTCGTGGGCCGCGGGGAAAAGAGTGGATCAGGAGTTAGCTGAGAGGTTGCAGAGGAAGGTTGATAACCGAAAGCATCGTCAACCGCCACAGAGGGCTGGGGACTGCCTTGCGGGCGAGGTGACTAATGAGTGGCCGACTGGAAAGCCAACAATTTTATAGGGATACCTATTTTCTTGGACGAGCGAACGCTTGGATGCCCTCTGCCTTCTACTTGACAGGCAAGCACTTCTGAGATCACATATGGGAGGCATACGAGCGGCTGAAAATCTTGGAGATATCCTTCTGAGTAGAGTACCTTCCTTTTCAGCGCCGGCGTTTTGTTTTCGCGATTCCATTTATTGTGGCCCAACGTCGCGCTGTTGATATCTGTCAGATTTTAGATTCTTTGCTGTCTTTTCTGCTCACATACTAGAACGAGAGTACTGGAGGACTTACGGTCATCAGTAGTCTCGTAGCTTCGAAATCATATCATTGCTCATTGCTCATTGCTCATTGCTCATTGCTCATAGCCCATCATTCATAGCCCATAGCCCATAGCCCATCGCCCATACCCCACACCCCCTAATTCACCATCATCGCAATCCCCATCATCCCTTCCCATCCACCATCAAATCATCTCCACCGGCCCCTTCACCCCACTCAAATCCTGCCCCAACCCCTTCCTCCCACAATACCGCTTATGCCCCTTCCACCCCATCCGCTGACACTCCCTTCCACAATACGCCACCGTCCCACACCCCGCGCACCTCTTCCCATCCTCAGCCCCACACTCCGCACAGCTCATCTTCCCATAATTCGCCCCCGAATAGAGTTCCGCTTGTTGGGCCTCCGCCTCCCGTTTCTGCACCTCCAACAGCCCGGCACGCAATCGGCGCTCGCAGCCCGCAGAGCCACAGGTGGGCGTAAGCGTGATGATGACCATCGGCTCGACGAGATGGAGGTAGGATTTCGGGAATTTGAGACAGTCGGTGCCGGGTTTCTGACAGCTTAAGCAGGGGCTGGGGGTGATGGCGGCGATGCATTCGTCGTGGTGCTGGTTTGTGATGACGGAGAGGACGTCGATGAAGGCGGAGGCGAAGGCGGAGGAGCCTTGTTGGGAGGGGGCGGGTTGCGTGAGGAAGGTGGGGACGGGGTGCGTGTGGGAGATGTAGGTGGTGTGGAATTGGAAGCGGAAGAGGGCGGGGGTGGTGGTGGTTGTGGTCATTTTTTGGGGGGGGGAGGGGGATTGGTGGGAGGAGGATGGTTGTGGATGGTGGGGTTGGGCGAGTTGCGTTGCGTTGTGGTGGTGGTGGTGCTGGAGGGATACCGGTCGTGGTGGTGGTGAGATCTTTGGGCGAGGTGTGAAGCTCGCTCTTCACACAGGTGCAGCTAGCTGCATTTCCCTGTGTTTGCCATGCAACCGTGTCGGTATAGCCTGAATCGTACTCACTCCTCTAGCTGCATCACTGCTGTCATGGTTTCAGCCTTGCCGGGAGATGATGGCTCCGGTGGGTCCTTGACAGAATCCTCGATATATAGCCTCCGCTTGGATCATCATCCGCACATCTAAAACGAATCATTTGCGACAGGTTACAATGGCGCAAGTGCTTCTCAGTCAACGAGCAATAGTAGATAACAGGGGTAAGCTCGGTCAAGTCTGCAAGGAAGGCGGGCGCTGCATGGGATGCTCTGTCACCTGCCAGCGCTACCCACTGCATACATGCGGCAATGCTACTACTATCTTATATGGAGGCTCAAATACAGCGTAGGCCAATCACTGCGCTTGATCTTCGTTCTGGATTATGTTCCATTTGACATGCCACGCCGCAGTCCTCGGACTGTCAGCCTCAGCTCGGCAGTGGCATGCAACCCTGATGAATCCTGCGATCACACCTGAAGAATGATTTGGACAGACGATCTATTAATAATGAACGTACTGTGCTTTGGCATCCTCTTCAGTCTTAAGATGATTTAATCTGCCGTTTGCTGTTCGGATTTTCTGTTCCTCTTGAAAAGGATTGCAGAGCCTGACAACCAGGTTGTGCGCCTTGGACCCCTGTCGCAGTGGGTTTATAGGCATCGACAGGAGGCCTTGTAAGTAGTTCGGAGTACACATCAATCTCTGCGACACATAATTGTCTTTAATATCATGGGCGGCGAGAAGCGATATCCTCGAATCTCGAATGCCAATGACGACTCAAGTCACAATCTGGTAGGACCAAACAAGGATGGTGGGTCAGGCCTGCGAAAGCACCCTGAGGATATTGTTAAACCACTCGCTTCTCTAGGGTCAACCTATTCGTCGCACTTTGAGCCAAATAAGCAGACCTGGGCGCTATTTAAGGGTCAAGCTCTGCGACTTATATTTACCATAATACTCGTTATCCTTTACGTCGCAAGTCTGAAAATCTACTAAGATGAAGGCAACATAAGGCACCAAAATAAAGAGGTCTTCAATACTGTCACGACCGTTCTAAGTTTGGCATTGGGCTTGAACTTGATTGTATGTGATTGTCAAATTCTACCAAATCGTGCATTATGCATTATGACATTGTCTGACGGGTCTTGGAAACCCAGGAAGCGTTTAAAGACATGGCCAAAGTTTTGAGATGGAGAATTCTTGCCAATCGCCCCTTCACAGTCCGGGAGACCGACTTGATATTAGGTGGCGAAAGCTTGATGAAACTTTTGAGACTCATTTGGGAGTCAAAGAAGAAGCCCCTGACAATTTTGGTCTGTGTTTCTTGGGTGAGTGATGATTAACATCCTTCTCCTCCTGGTGACCTAAGATACTGATAGCCCGTAGATTACACTCAATCTCGTAGGTCGTATACTTGTGATTCTGATCTACGGCACATCTAAGCTGACTATTCAAAGCTAGGACAAGCTTCAGTGGCCATGATCAGCTTGACGTACTCAATGGATAGAGGGACGGATTCCAGTGGGATACTCACCAGCAGTGGAAACATTAATGCTTCGAGTCTGGAATGTTATCGTGATAGTATTCTCAATCTAAATTGTCCGACCGCGCCTGAGACGCCTCAAAGCCTTGCTCATGCGTATGGAGAAATAACTACAGCCTTGGTCTATTGCAGCTACACCACGGACGATGACATTAAAGCTGCTCCCTAGGATTGTGCCTATTTCGGGAAAGACGATGGCGAGGAATTCGCGTACCGTTACATGGAATACAGCCTTAGCGATCCAGCACGTGCATACCCCTATCTAACAAATCGCATCATCAGAGCCTCACCGGGTGACTGCTACTAATACAGCGTCGGCAACTACGACGAGGTTGACTCGACGGATGGCATCCAAGGAACTAGAATATACTAATTCTACAACGCGACGTATAATGGTAGCCTCCCAATCCCCCGACCTAGCGAGGAATTTGATTCAACAACATTCATCTGGAACGGCACGGCAACACCAATTGATGAAACAGTACAAAGCTGTGGCCCTCGATGCGTGTGGCTTTATGCCTATCGAGGTCTCGGTATCATGTCGAAACGGCCAAGCTTGATTTTCCAGTGCCCCATCACAGTCGGCGAAGTCAGTAATACCAACCAATCTGCTCATCGTCTTAGCGACGAAAACGCGAGACTCGCACGAGCGTCAATTGCATTGTCAGGTAGATATACAAATCCAGATGGCTCGGACAAGCCAAGCGTATGGGAGCAGTATCAGCTATATTCTTGGGGGTAAGTCGCTTCCCGTCTTTTGCGCGTTTCTACGAACATATGCCGAAAAAAAGCCCTGGATATATGCTATCGGGGATTTCACTTCTAGCTACTGTCAGCTCTTCGTATTTCCTGCAACTTACCTATATACGACAGATCCTACTGGGAAACCAATGGTCTCTCTCCCTAGGAGGCCGGCGCCCGCATGTCCGAATTTGCAATCGGCTCCCTAGCTTCAATGGCCGGCCTCAACCTTCCGATCAAGATTCCAGGTACGGTCCCCACGCTTGGGTATCACCTCAACGTCGAGTGGAACTACAGTCTCACCCTTGCTGCCTGCATCGCAGCCGCGCATGCACTCCTGGTCGGATTAATTCTATGGATCTCAAGGCCAATCATAGTTGGCGGGGATAGTAATCTGGCAGTGGCGAGATTGTTGCAAGGGCTTGTAGGGAGACTAGATGGGAGAGGGTCCCTATTAGATGCCAAAGAGCTTGCCGAAGCGGTGGAGAAAGAGGGAGATCCGCAACATCGACAGGTGGTGTACGGAGTCAGAGATACCACAGATGAAAGTCTAGGGACTGGTAAGGTGCTAGAAATTTCAGGAGACGCGGAGGTCAGGACGAATCTGATCGGGGGAAGGTTTCCAAAAGGCGCGTATATATGACAGGAATTGAGGGTAGGGTATGACGGAAATGAGGGTCTCAATAGATCAGATTATCGTTTGCTTCACAGTTGATTGGCCGATTGTCTGCATACAGCGACGGTCGCCTAGGGAGCCAACCCCCAACGATACACGATGGTTTTGCCTCGAATGTGAGCCGACCAACGCTAGGCTGGCCGTGGACCGATCTAGAGCCTGAGCACGCGACCACGATAGCACGGAGGGGCTAGGGCTGATCGGGTCTAAATTCCCCATTAGGCACAGCTCCGGCGAGATTAGTGCGGGGCCCTCATTCGCCATCCCGCCCATCTCAAACCCCTCGGCCCTTCTCAAATCTCGAAAAAAGACCCACGGCCAAGTCCCCTCTCGCCCGCAATTGCGAGATTGAAATTTTGCATTCAGCCATTGAAACCTGTATCGACAGTCTTCGCTTTGTTGCCAGTTGCGTTTCATGTATTGGGTGCACAGGAAGACTATACATCGCGATGACTTCAAATACCACTGGTGTTGGCTCTGGCCTTGAGGGCACCGTGCCCGTCCTCCAAGAAGGTCAAGCCGGACGACGCAAGTCTGCATTTGCCCGCCGGAAATCCTCAGCTGTCGTCGATGAGACCCCGGCCGCCATTGTCGAGGCCTCAGCTCTCAGCGATGCCGACCGCAAGCTGGCAGAGATGGGCTACGTCCAAGTGAGCATTCTTACGGCATCCCCACGAATGTACTACTGACCCTTCGATGAGCTCTAGGTATACAAACGAGAATTCTCCTGGCTCTCGACCTTCTCCTTCGCCCTCTCAGTGTCCGGCCTCTTCGCCAGTGTCTCGACTACCTTCATATACCCCTACGAAGCCGGTGGTGCTTCTTCGGCCGTCTGGTGCTGGCTGATCTCCGGTTTTGGCTGCTATTGCATTGCTCTGTCCGTCGCAGAACTCGTTTCCTCATATCCCACCTCCGGGGGAATCTACTTCACCTGCAAATACCTGGCGCCAGAGAAATGGGTCCCGGAAATCAGCTGGCTTTGCGGTTGGCTGAATCTGCTGGGTCAAGTCGCTGGTGCGGCTTCGACCGAGTATGGCTGTGCTCAGCTACTGCTTGCTGCTGTGGCCATGGCGGGCGACTTTGAAGGCTTCATCCCTACGGCCCGCCAGACTGTCGGAGTGATGGCAGCGTTCACCCTGCTACATGGGGCCCTCAACAGTTTGAATACTGCGGCGCTCGAAAAGATCACAAAGACCTACGTCATCTTTCACATTGCCGTTCTCTTCAGCTGCTGCGTCGCCTTACTTGCCATGTGCGATTACAAACATACCTCTTCCTACACTTGGACCACTGTCGTCGACAATTCTGGGTGGTCGCCGACCGGCTGGTCCTTCCTCTTTGGATTCTTGGGTGCATCTTGGACCATGACGGACTACGATGCCACGGCGCACATTGCAGAGGAGATCAAGAACCCGGAAATCAAGGCGCCGTGGTCAATTGCACTCGCTCTGGGCTTCACCTGGATTGGTGGCTGGCTGTACACCATTGTCTTGGCCTATTGCAGTGGTGATCCTAGCCATACCCTTGCAAATGGAGTGGCTCAGCCTGTGGCCCAGATATTCTACGATGTAATTGGGAGAAATGGTGGCATCTTCTTCACCGTGGCCGCTTGTTTCGTGCTCAACTTCACCGCCATGACCGCCATCCAGGCTGGTGCCCGCACCATTTGGGCCTTCTCCCGCGACGAGATGCTTCCGGGGTCCCGAATCTGGGTCAAAATTTCCAAGGCTACCGATACTCCGCTGTATGCAGTCTGGCTGTTCTGTATCTCGTGCGTTCTCATCAATTTGATCGGCCTTGGCTCTTACACTGCCATCGCTGCCATTTTCAACCTGACAGCCATTGCCCTCGACTGGTCCTACTGTATCCCTATCATCTGCAAGTTGGCCTACGGGAAGTTCGAGCGGGGTCCATTCCATCTGGGTATGTTCAGTGTACCGATCAACGTCTGGGCAATCGTATGGACTACTTTCGTCACAATCATCTACGTTATGCCTACGATTCGCCCAGTGACTCCTGAGAATGTGAGTCTTGTACCTCTCTAGGAATAAGCCACCAATCGCTAACACCGACAGATGAATTACGTCGTCGTTCTCATATTCGCAGTAGGAATCTTCGCCGTTGGCTACTGGTACGCTGCTGGACGCTACTACTACATCGGTCCGAGAGTCAAGGTGCAGCTCATTCATGGCGTGGAGGGCGAAGGCAAGCAGGGGGTAGACCCGGCCGAATTATCCGGTGGCTCAAGTGAGGAGAAGCGAGCCAACGAGTTGCAGTGAGATATGGATGTAATGAAAGATGAGGGTCAATGTAGGTGGATTCTACGCTATGTGAAAAGATGTGGATATAATGTACAGTCGGCTTGGGCGTCGTTAACGACTACCGTTTATATATACCCTGGCGAGGAAGCCCTTGAATGGAATCAATACTTGCTTGCGCTCGGTTCATACCGTCCGTCGGAATACATGTATTGCAATTTAACATCCAACGCCACCACCTTTCCTCGCACATTTGCCGACCTCTCATCCCCACTAGCCCAAACCCCGAAAACGAGCACATTTACGAGATATCGTGTTCAATGGCACCCTGATCTTCCCACTCCTCCCCATACAACCCCCCTTTCTTCTCCCAATCAGAGACGGACACCTTAGGTGATTTTTTGGGGGTAGAAAGGACAATCCATCTGCTCACAGGTCTGCTCCTCGATCAGCTGCTCGAAGTGAACCTATAGTGATGTTATCTATCAGGAAAGTATGCTTTCAATCCCACTTCGGCCCATCACGCCCCACAGACTAAACGATCTTGGCAGAGAGGGTTTTGGTATCTAGAGAAGTCTATCCAGACTTCCGTTATAAGTGTGTCCGAGGAGATGGAATCTGCCAAATGATATCCTGTCTCAGCAAAGCCACCAATTCCATTCCTTCGCTCCAATCCGCCTTGAGTACCCTCTGACCCGTACTCCAAATATCACCTGATAATGTTCCTCACCTTTCAATTCGCAAATCGCAGGAGCTTCTTTGTTGACATAGCTCTAGCTTGCCTTAAGGCCTTTCGTGATATAGACCATAGGCCACTTTTGCGAGCGTTGGGCGCCGGAGAAATTCGAGAGTCACTATGCATGTAAGCTGCCGGGCAGAACTGAGATCTACGCCGTCGGATGGGAGTTGATGGTATTGAGCTTCCGGAAGCTTCGCTGGCGGCAATGGCTCGTCGTACCACAGTTTTTTTTTTGGTGCTGATGTCGGTGTTCGTGCCGTCTGAGAGAAAATTGGTTGGTGTGAGGCTCTAAAGGAGATTGTTGGTGTATGGAGCGATCTTATCAACAGATTGCATGGTGTTAGAATTCGGTGAACGACTTGATTTGGTTCTATGGGAGACGTGTCATATTTATGCTACATGCCAAGCATATAGGGCTGAGGCTGATTTCCAACACTCCCCTATCAGCAAAAGAACTGAATATGCTGGCCCAAATAGCCCAATTGGCCTGATACCGTAGCTTCTTGATGGTGTAGCTCCTCATGGAATGGCTACCCTTGGTGTTGCTCCCCTGGGAGCCGTATTGCTCCCCTGAAACCGTGTTCCTTCTCGGAATGTCCTGCTTTAAAGCCTCATTAAACCCGTAAAACCCCTCCGCATGAATCGCTCGTTGTGGGTGAAAATCGGGAAGAGCGCTGGTGGACGTGTGTCTTCGTTTAAGACTTCTTGACGTGGCTTGCTGTATAGACGAGTGTGGTATCGAAGTCTAAATAACTGCTCCGTAGAGACCCCATTCAGGGGCGATCGTAATGGCGTCCTGCTCCGTAGAGACCCTTCTTCTTAAAAGGCGATCCATTATGGTATCCTGCTTCGTAGAGACCCTTCCTAGGGTGACCCTAATCCTGATCCTTTTCTTCCTAAAAACCAACTTAAATGTCTTCTTTCTAGCTGCCCTAAAATGGTGAGAGACCTCTTATCTCCACCGGTGCGCTTCCGCTTTCCTCCCCTATCTCCTAGCTCTTATAGCACCACTAGCCCCTATCTAGGCCCGCCTCATATCGATCGCCGGTGGATATCCGTAGCCGACTGTGTTTCTGGTCGACGTGGTCGAAAATCTCGTAGGAGGGAGGTATTTGCGTATAGCGTGTCGAGAGGAGAACCATAGCGGTATTCTCCCTCGCAAAGCCCTTCTTAGGTAAGAATACGACGTGACATCACGAAGGAAGCCGTCTCCGGGCGCAATAGATGCGTCAAACCCGGGCTCATAACCTGTTAGAATTCGGTGAACGACTTGATTTGGTTCTATGGGAGACGTGTCATATTTATGCTACATGCCAAGCATATAGGGCTGAGGCTGATTTCCAACACATGGGAATGACAACAGAACGAGGATCGAGAAGCAAAGTAAACGACAAGTCCAATTCTTCGGTACTGAACGATAAGCCAGAAAACCCAACCTCTAGGCCCTCTGCTTCTTCTGTGGGCTAGTGCCTATGACAGAGCACCAATCCCGGTTCAACCCCCGCTGAGAAGATGACATGGACGGCGTAAGACTCGGGAGCATCTTTGCTCTCCTTTAACGCTATTGCGACGTGATTCCTCTGGCCTCAAAGACATAGCACACAGCTTTCACAGTTCAAACGGATGAAAATCAATAATTTTGATTGGTTGGATGAATGTATGTTGTTTCTGTAGCAGAGAGTACTGGAAGACATGGTTGTTGAGTGTAAACGATACGTACTTAATCCCTTCCAACTCCCTCATCGGTCACCGTTCAAGCCATGCAGTAAGTCCTGTGGCTTTGATTTCCAACGATGTATGAAGAGGGATACGACGTCTTACCTTGCAACCGTTCCGATAAGAGGTCTTCAAATTCGTATGAAAGCCAATCTTTCATATACGACAACATCAAACTGTCAACACGAATGAAGCGCTCATCTTCCAGGACAACCAGAGGGTTTCTTAGAACTTTGCGGCCGTTGTCCATCCTTCCAAACGCTCCGATAGCGGGAACAAAGTATGCCGTTAATGATGCATGTTCCCAGCTTCCCAGCATCGACTCAAAGTCCGCGAAGGATCTGTGAAATAGCGGTATGAGCACGATCTCGCTCGTTCTTTTCACAAGCTTATCAACCATCTACTTAATCCCTCTCATTCTGTTCGAATAAGCCAAAGACACTCATGTCCACCCGCCGTACCAGGCTGTGTACACCCTGGTATTGTTAGCAGCTTGGGGTCCAGAGCGAGTGCCTCACCGGCGGCCACGTACAGTGGCGGTTTAGCGCTGACATGGCTCATGCTAGACTACAGGATCCAAAAGCGCTAGGATTCTTCGTCATCAATCTTATCTGCGTCTGGGTTGAGGTTTCCAGCTGCCAGACCGCTTATGTGTATCTGCCGCAGGGCTTCTCTGATCTTCGCTTCCTTGGTTTCATCAAATCTGCCTGGGCTTCCACGTATTCTGTTGTTGGCACTATAGGTTCTTCGGCCGTGAAGTCCGGCCAGAGAATCTGCTGCGAGGCGAACATGCGATCTAATACCTGCTGTTTATGGTTGTCTTGGAGGTCCGTCTTGTAGTTCTGCGTGGATGTATTGTATAGACGGTCGAGTTTTGGTGGTGCTTTTCTCCCCGCGGCCGTCAACCACTTTTTAATGTTGCGACTCGTAATCTCTATGTCTGTTTAGGAAGATCCTAGTTGATTTTTAGTCTGCAGCTTCGCCATGATAGCGAGTCTGTTTGAAGATCTTAAGAAAGCAGTGACGTCTAAGTAGACCATCTTCTTGTCGCGCCGATGTTTACCAGAGAATCCTTAGCTTCAAGATTATCTTTGATCAAAGCCTCTCAAGCGGTCGTCGAGGACAGGAATTTTCAAGGATGTTCCGTCTTCCTAGAATCGCCCACAACTGAATTAAAGACCGCAGAGACAAAATTTGCGGCATCTCGAAGTCCAAACCTTGAACAGTGATAATTTTCAATGAACGAAAGAATATCCATGTAATTTCAACCTGAATGCATTGAAGGATCCAAGGTTGTGGCGTGAATTGTTCGTCGAAGTTGAAAGCCAGAGCGCCACAGAAGTCATCGTTTGGTCCGTATACAACTGTCAATGCGTCTTTGGCCTATCTTTTCACGCAATCGGCAAGGAAATCATGAGGATGTCCTCCGTGCGGCTCCATAATCACACATTTGAACCTCACACGATCGCCGATGCTTAGAAGGTTTATCCATTCAACATCTTCATTGAAACCTAGTCGTCTCTCGATATCATCTATTTTGCTAACAGCAGTCGCCTGTGCGAACCCGATTCGTCTTCTGGCCTTTGAACTTATCAGGTTCAGTGATCCAATATGTAGATTGCTTGGGATTTCTTGCAGGGTTGACTCCCCAAAATACAGGAAATCTCATAGCCCGCGACCGATTATCGTGGTTGCAAAGTCATAGGAAATACCGCTTATCATGTCTTGTGAAGCAGTCCTAGGTTTCTCCTTATGAACTCGGTTCTTATAGCGTTTTCGAGCTGCACCTCGTTCGCGGACTCCATTCAAATGAAATGGAACGAACGACTGTCAAAACTGAAGTGAACTGCTCTTTGACGAAGCAATCGGTGCGTTGAAGATAACCTTGCCTTCATGATCTTTCCTCTTGCACTTATGATTATCATACGCGTGAAAGTACTTCCACCATCGTATTTGCTCTTGGTCGTTTCTCGATCTTGTGTTCTATATTTCCCTGACAGTATAGGGGTAGCGAAGGAGAGACGCATTCCGTGAAGTTGTTGATACGAGCCAGATTGAATGCCGTTTTTTTGTTTCATTTGTATAGAGTCCCAATGCAGCAGGGCCCACTTCGCTGTTTCCTTTTGAGAACGACCATTGTTACTTTGGCGTTCTTTTTCCAAGCGCTCCTTATGTCCTCTTTCTATTGTTGACTCCGATTTCATTATTTGGTTACAAACCCGCAGCGATTGATGTCTCCCAGTGCTCCAGTAACCCCACCCATTCAATTATTCCAAAGCTAGGATATCAGAGTTGACATTAATGAAGTGTCTGGGTCACATTTCACGTCAACTCGAGCATCCGCCACCAAACTGGCAACGTCGTTATGTAAGTCGAATCCAACAAACCGACCGTGACTTTTCGAGCTTCAAGTTTGATTGGCGCTAGGGATGCGGATGATCCAGCTTTCAAATGCGATTCAATTGGAATACCTAGCAACTTGCCAAGTTGCTTGTGGCCCATAAAAGATCCGTACTTTCTCTCATGGGCGGAGCGAGGTACGCTCCCTTTTCTTCAATTTATATAGTAATAGTGATGATGAAATATAAGTTGAAGTCTGTAGGAGTTTGATGAACGAGATATCTCAATTCTTATGATCTTCATGACTAATGAACATAACGATTTGTGCCAAAGTAATTAGAGCCCGCGTCTTTCCAACTCCTTGTCATCAGTTTAAGATTACCAATTCGAAGCCAGTGTAGGCCAATATCAGTATCACTCACCGCGTCAAGGTATACTCCCTTCAAAACAATTCTGAAGTCTACTCAGCAATATACTGCAACACCTGGAATAATTGCCCAATCTGATAGCGCACGCGATAGGATCCAGGGGTTTGGACACTATATTCAAGGGTCGGTGAAGGAGAAAGGGTTTACTGTGATGTACGTAAAAGTGTGAGCAATCCTTCAGAATATAGTATACTCCTCTGTCAAACAAAGTCGGAAAGGTTCACTAAGCGAACAAGCTTTCCCATCTTTCTGCTTCCCAAGCTCATATAAGCTCATCGGATCTTCCTAATCGAACTCTTTGACACCAAGCATCGACTGAACCCACAATGGTATCACCTCGAAATACACACCCAATCGGATATTCAAAGCCTGCGACGCAAAGTAATCTTCTCGAAGAAAAAGAATAGGCGACTTCACAAGGCTTTCAGACTGGAAGTTTCCCTAGACGAATATAGCGGTTCTCTCTTACGAAGCAGAAATTGCATTCGCCGTGTAAGCTCTGAAACGCCTGATGCGCTCTGTCGTTTCTGGGTGGAGTCTGATTGCTAGGCCATCGCTGCTGATATTGCTCGTAACTACCGCTCAAGCGCAAGTCTTGGAGAAGTCTTGGAGAAGTCTGTTATGACGATAGTAGTGAAAGAAAATGCTCGTGTAATATCCACGACACTTTTTCGTACTTAAAAGCATCCAAAATCTCTGCAATCTCGAAAGAAACACCTTGGAACATAAGATCTTGAAACATAAGATCATCCTTCGTTGTCTCTCCGTTCCAATGCTGCAGTCATCTGGGACATTTGTGAACTTCACATACTTGGACTCCAGGATCCATGGAGCAAACAGCGGAGTCACGGAAGCTTGGGCATTGCCTCCGTTGCTCGGGGCGCCAGAATCGTTTCCTTTGTCTGCTTCGGAATAAATCTGTCACAAGCGTCCACCAGTATACTCTCTTTCAACTCTCTCCCGCTTGGAACTCAGGAGTCTCGGAGGAACATTGGCCGCTTTTTGAGATCACCAGAGCTCTTTTCGAAAAGGTATGATGAAAATAGCAGGAAATGCGGGAGGTTTGTCGGTGAGTCAGGGGTTCCAGGAGTCGGGTGAACGTAAGATCTGTTCAAATGATTATCATGATCTATACTCAAGACTGTATATTTTGCGCAGGCGTTTTCGACAACGCTCCGTGCTACTGCGTTCTTGTGTTCCTGTCCAGCTATTTTTAGAGAAACATTTCTGGCGGTTTTGGTCGCGTGGAAGGGCGTTTAGATGATTCCGTAGACAGAAAATAGTGAGACTGTTTGCCAGAGAATTCTAAGACAGTCGCTGTGTCAGCGATGAATTTGCGAAGCAGGTTGACTATGTAGCCGTAGTCCACAGCACACGCTGATCCAATGCTGACTTCTTTGAACATATCCCCGTATTTGTAACCCAACGTGTAGTGTAAACACGTGTCGTTAAGGAAGTAGCAGTTCTACCCTACTAGCCACAGAGGGTCATGAGAAGATATGGCTACCAGAGTCTCGACACATAGGCATCCCCATCATGCTCGATTCATCGAAGACAATTTCGCGAAGGATGGAAGCATCGTTGCCAGTGGAAAAACAACTCGGATAATTTGACTTCTTGAATTGACCTTTGTAAAATGATAAAACAAGTCACTGATCACAAGATGATATGAAAAATTATGCCCATCAGGGGTGGATGGATTTGATCTAGTTATAGTCCATGCAGTTGAATTATAATTGAAAGAGAAGATAATGAGAAGTTTTTCTTACTGCAGCCGGGCTTCCGTTCTAGCAAAGGAGCAAGAATGTGAGAGATATTTCAACAGGGAGAAGGCGGGAGTAATGTGACAGAGGGATGATGAGAAAGAGAGGGTGTGTATGTAAGACGAGGCATGATGGCAAGTAGTGGACAACCCTTTCTCCTGGCGACGAAGAAATCTTCATAATGAATAGACCACGCATCTTCTCTGAATCATAGTCATTATATTCAGAATTGAACCTTGCCTCGATCGTATCAAAACAAAGAAGGAGACTTCGTATTGTTGTCGATGAAGCTTTTCCTCTGAACACGGTGGTGAAAAGAGTTCCAGCTGGCTGAAACTGGTATCAGGACAACCAGGTCTTAAATTATGGAGGCCAAGGAACGGTAAAATACGGAGAACAGTTTCACACGTGCTTGGAGTTTTCATCAACTCATATTTCTTCTCTTTAGCAGTAGGTTCGCCTTTTCGTCCTTGGTGATTTTTTGCTCATAAGCAGCCTCAGCTTTCTCCGACGCCTCTGCTTCTACTCGAGCATGGTAGCCAGGATCACAAACCGGACAATTGCAAAGGTGCGTATCTAAGGTCACGTTGACCAAGACGACAGGCAGTGATACTTGACCTAGGGTTGAAGGTCCTAGGCCATCCTTAGGTTTGGTATCTCCTTTGCCTTCGGTGGCCTTGCTGTTCGAGCCTGCCCCGATTTGGTCTCTAATGGATTCCCCTTCCTCCTGATCCACCAGCATGACATCTAGATCCCTAGGTGCGACAGTTTCCTAGGGCTGGCATTCTGTTAACACGTCGAGGATGTATGCCGCTAATGCGTGTAATTCAGTGCGGTCCTTGGAGGTAGATTGTGCTAATTTTGAGATCGGTATAGCTAGGGTCACCAACTCCCTTCTCATCACCTCTGAATGTTAGCTAAGGAGCTTTTCCTAGCTTTCCATTAGACTTAGGTGCTGTTCTGTAGACATCGTATGCTTAGTGTCGCCTTAATATAATTAAAGCGATATGTCGGTCACCGTAAGCGGGTTTATATGCGTGGCGACAGCTTTGTCTACCTTTGCCTTTGACTGTAAGAATGATAGATTTTACTAGAGGATTTCGAGATAGTCCAAATAATCTTTCTTCTTGATGTTCTTTTCACTTGGTGTCAAGGCGTGGGTCCTTAGGCTTCCAGTTCGATCGATCATCTTGGTCCCAAAAGTTCCGACTACTAGCATTGGGGTTGTGCCTGGAGGTAACCTTCGTTAATATCATCGCACCCCTCTGTACCATTACCTGCTTCTCTACCTCCCTTGGTTGAGTTAGCAGTCTGCTGTCCGTAGAGGATACCTCCAAGGAGCTTTAGAGTACTTCCACCATTGGGACTTGCCCCCACGGACTTGTCACCTCCATGTGGTAGAGTCTCTCCGATGATGTGCAAGAATGTGTCGATACATTTGGACGTTGATATATACTGTTGTTAATTCAAGTCGAACAAGCCCTGCGGATGTCGTTTTCCCACTAGTGAGCTCCGATACCCAGTACGCATATCTCCAGGCCACGGTCTCGTGCTTGGTTAGGTAAATACCACTCATGAAAGCCTAGAGGTCTCCTGGAGGTGTGCTGACTATTTTTTGAAAATTGAGCTCCTGCCTTTACCTTTGGTTGCCGAGCCTGTTATTCTCCATTTCGTTTCTTTAAGCTTTGTCCCAGTAGGATCTTACTAATTCCTGAGTATCTTGTTCGTTCTCAGGGATGTTGACCGCCCCTTGCCCTTGTTCTAAGTTGTAGTTGAAATCTACTAGCTTTGATTCGATATTTGTGGTGAGCATTATCGTGAGGATTTTCGATGATTTCGACAAGATCTTGAACAACGTCCAGGAGATATTTCAAGGTCGTGTTGCATCAGAGGTTGCAATTCTTTGTAAATATGCTTAGCCAAGGGAGGAAGAAAAACAAGGAAATGTTGAAGTGATAGCATTCGTCAGTAGACTCCAACCTTGGTAGCTGCATGAAGTTTGCGACACTTGCCGTCCTCTTCGCTACCCTGGATAATTCACTGACTCGGTCAGGGAAGACAGAGAACCTTGATAGTTGAGTCCTGTTAATGTAGCCAAACCAGAAGAGTATTTGGAACGGTAACAGCTTCTGTCATGCAATCGTAACAACATACTCTCTGTGAGCGCGAAGGCAACACAGTGTTGGCTCGTTTGCGAAATTTAGTATTGGCTCAAAGTCTCGAATAAGTCTTCTGGGATTGGGCGATAAGCACTCACACTATTGGATCGGTAGAGCCATCGACACAGTTGACCGTAACGTAGGCCTAGAAAGAGTCTCTTGTCGGACCTCCTTCGGGCCAGGAGCTGACTCCGTAAATCGTTCAATCACTTGAGCGGCCAGGATGAGCGGCCCCGAAAAACAGAACCTTAGCAATTCGCTGTAAGTTTCAGCTTGCTAGTATTAGCCAGGGACATGAATTGATTTCTTCGAACAAGAGTAAGAACTCTCCAGGGATAGCTGCCTCAAGGGCGGAGGGATCCGGTGGGTTGTTATTGTTAGTCTTGTTAGCAGGTTTTTGGCGCGGGCCAAGATCGCGTGTGTCGAGGAGACAAGCCAATTTCCGATACAGCATCGTTGGAATTGCAATCCCCCTAAAAGTCGATGTATATGAAAACAGCTTCACTGTGGAATGGAAATTGCGGCAGACCATTCAACTCATCTTCTGTTAGTCGGTGAGAACGCCGAACGGTTGCCCGAAGCCAAAGTACCGCAGGGGCTAAGACATGTTGTTAGTTTTTACCGAGAATGGTGATTGGAAATAAGTTGAGTACGATGGCAAACATAAGTCTCGTCGTGGACAGAGTGTTGAGGCAATGAGGACAATGGAGAACTTGGGAGATGCAAATCCCTGCCGGATGATCTTGATTATTTTGAAGTTCCTCTTTGGACAGGCTTGCATCACATGAATAGCTAGGCAGGACTTTTTAGCCTTCTCTTCCATCATGAAAGATTCAAAGGAAAGAGATTACCGTTTCGGTGTTTGTCTAAGTCCTGTCTCGCTCATTAATCTCACTGCTTATAGTTGATGTTTACCGAGCAAAGTATCGATTGACTTGCAACTCGTGATTCCTCATTGACCGCGCAGTCACTTCGTCGGATAAGTCAGGGGAATTGTCGACAATGATAGCGATATTTGCGTCGCGTAGTCCCGAGATCTATTCCACTAGACTGGTACTTCTTACAGGATACCTCCAAGTATCTGATCACAGCCTGAGCTTGCCAATACACGAAATAGGTCGGCACCGGTGTTCTGTCCTCACGGATAACTTCCCAGTGTACTCACGGCCACAAAAGGTCAATGTGAGTCTGTTCTTAAATTTGGCTCACTTGGTAAAGATGAGGCGAAACACAAAATAGAAACATTGCTGGTCTTTGACCCTCAATCGCGGGAGGCTTGTATTAGTGCCAGAAGGAATGCCAGAAGCGTGGGCATTGTTGGTCTAAATTTCTGTAGTCACATGCTCGTCAATTCCGATGAATCAGCATCCTCTTCGCTTACATAGCTACTGGTGATCGATTGTTCCTCTTCAAGTTTTCAGTTGCTAGAAAAGTTGCTTGTCCAGACCCTTCTCGTGATCAAGCAAGGAGACCATTCGGCGAGAATCGTTTCTAGAAGGTTGTTATTCCACGGCCAGTGCAAATCTTGTAACCGTGATTGTCCAAAACTCGAATCAGTTTCTTTTTTCGAATTAGAAATGCTAGGATGTCTTTCCCAATGACATTGCTGACCGGATGACTGGCATGAGCGAGGAGAACATGTTCATTCAGTATGAAATACTCGAGCCACAATTAAGACTTTCTCTTTTGGTGCGCAGGCACAATTTGCTGGGTAAAGAGCCAAAACTCAATTTGGAGATGATTGAAAGTACAGAACGGAAGTACGTCAGGCATTTCTGATGATCTTCACGTTCACCCGCTTATTCGGTCTTTCAGAAAAATACTGTTGAGTGACGATTGGATGTTTCAGCAACCCACTAGATAGAAGTGCCCGAGCAAAGGATAGGAGAACCGTGAAATCTCGACTTTTCATTCCCGTTTTACCTAGCCATGAAGTAAATAAAGTTGTCGACGATATTACTGCTGAAGTTACCGCTTCATAAGAAAGACTCAAGGCTGGCTGGGGGCAAGGAAGAGGCCACGAACTGTACCAAATCTTAAAGCCAGGAGGCGACTGGTCAGTAGACGGCCCGTGGCGTATGGAAAAGGGGAAGCGAAAGTTTTTCGCCTTCAACATAATGGCGTCTTGCTGCCATTAATGACTCGACATAGATGAGGACAATGAAGCGTTAAGAACCTGTATACTCTTCCTCCCTTCTTCTCACAATCATATCTGAAAAATAATTTAGCGACGAAGCGAAAAGAGAATGAACCAGACTGAACCTTACCTATTGATGAAAAAGCAGCCGAGAAGTAGGTAGTCCAGTAGCTTCTTACCAGTACACCCAATTTTCGTATCGAGAGCGTCTCATCCAGTTTTCGGCCATCACATGGTACAGATCCACCATATGAACCATGCCCCGTACAATAGAAGCAATATACCATAGGAATCGGGGTTGACCTTTACTGAAGCCCTGCGCGGCTACTGGAATTCAAGCCAGATTTCCTAGTCCTCCGGGTGAAGCGCGTTCGTTGCCATTCTAGAGTTTTTTCTGCCGAAGCACTGAGCGTAGAGCCTAGCAGCTTAGGAATGGCGTATGAGTGAAGGTGATGCTGTCAATATCGTCGACTTGAATTCTCCCTGGCTCTCAATTGAGGAGAGCCATATTAAAGACAAACATCGCAACAGATCAGTGAAAGATTAAGCTACCAAGATTGGTGAGCAAACCTGCTTCAGAGAGAGTTTGTCACGTCTCCAACCCGGCAACTCCATCCCAAATTGGGTCCAGACCGAAGTCGAGCCGCATGGGACGGATGATATGCTGAGTTTGCAGGAGACTGAGGGGCGAAAGTATGAAAAGATTAAGCGCAGAACTTTGAAGGGAGTCTTTCCAGATGGCACACAATCACTGATCCAAAAGCGAGATCTCCACTTCATCAAAGAGACCGGAAACGATAGGATTAGAATCACTATTATTAGTGCTACTAATGCGAGGGTTTTCTAGAGTAAGGCTACTACTATTAGTCACCGACGATAAATATACTAGGGACATTTTTAGTAAAAGAATGAGACACTCACTTTGAAATGCTAGACGGACGGTTTTTTTTGGAATCAAACGGTTGCGATGTGGGGCTGGGTTGTCTGAGACGACGGCGAGCGCTGGAGGGTTTATGCTGAGGTTCGCACGACGCTCGGTGTGGAGATTGATAGGAGTTGGGACATCTCGTGGATGGGCTTATCAAATACGCTAACCAGAGCGAAGACGTGAAGCAAGATGGGTTGAAACAGATTAGAAGAGTCGACGTTCGTCCATCAGAATTCGAGGTATTGTTGGTTGAGGAGAGTGGATTAGCACGTATGTTTTCAACCTGGTTCAAGCTCACCGAAAACTCCCTTTGGGCGGAGACCACAGCGCGTCTAGTGATAAGGATAGTGGAAGGCGATTCCCGCTAACAAAGTCAAAAACGAAGAGCCTACTCTGATGCTGGTGATCAAGATTTCTGATTTGTCAGACCTCTGGTTGAATGCAGGCCAGACTTCGTCCCGCTCACTCTGTTTATGGGTCTCCTTAATCGACAGGATCTTGGACCCCAGTTCAGACAGGAAGGCCTCCGCTTGGAGTAACGTTAGAGGCCACGCGCAAAACAGGAGCACTCGCCTCTTTTGTTTCCACACCCTTCTTTCTGCAAAACATGTCAAGTTCTTGGACGGGTCGGACCCTGAGGTTTGGGATTCTCATCACCTGTACTATTTCCTGTCTATCCAATCAGTTGCTGAAAGAGACAGCTCGGAAGTACTTTTCGGATTCCACTTGCCCTGTAGCATTGCACACAGACATAGTGCCTTCTTGGAGAGTTGCGAGCTGCTCGGGAATCTCAAGAAAGTCCTCCTTTGTTGAGCGCATGAGAGAAGGGGTACCCAATGTATCAAAATTGGGAAACTTCGAAGATTTGATGTTTTTGTCCGTGTGGAAGACGGCGGAAGTAAGGCAGGCGACAACTTTTCACGAAGCAGGTTCTAGCGCGTGCATCACGAGACCTTTCTCATGCTGTATGATATGATACTTGTTATGGGTCGAGGTACCTCTTGGAGAAGGGTTTGAAAAGTATTTAGCAGATTATGAATTCATCTTTGAGGAATGAAGGATAAAGGCTCAATAATCCACTTATCCAAGCAAAAGCATCCTCGTGATTGCTTTCGATGATTCGTTCAATTTGCTTGTTACCAGTAGATGTACTCAGCTGTGTCAGAGGGGATTATTGTCATTGCAGAACCTCCATATTCAAGCAGGGACTGTACAATTTCCAGGTGACCTCCAAAAAATGCTCCTCTCAACCAAGTATGAGCTCAATGAAAAATCGGTGGAATATAACAACTTTCGATCACATACACCTGTGTCGCTGTCAAGATGTTTAATAACAATGTCAGTATTCAAACATCCAACATATGTTGCCAATGGAAAGTAGAGAGCTGCCACTATCGTCAATACTTTTGTGAATGGGATGAAGTTTGGTTGCAGGTCGGCAATGATCTCTGAGTCCAATTCTGTGGCATCAGAATGTCCGTATAGACCCGAGACAAGATCAGCCACATCTTCTTCCATGTCTCAAGCGAGTCGTCAACGCGGCCGCGCATCCGAAGTAGGGATGAGGAGATCTCATCATGCGGTAGTGAAGATTGACAATTCAATGGGTATTTGACACGGAAGTAGCTGGATCAGCAAGAGATATGTTGGCCACCTTGACTTCGATGTTGCAAGACCTATCTCCTTACCGCATTCGAATCACCAATAAGAAACGATAAGAGGGTATATATTTAGCTTTCAATGTTCACCCCAATTTCGCAGCATCGAGCGAAGCATGCTGTGGCACATCAGAAGGGAAAGGCTTGAATGGTTGTGCTAGGGTGAGAAGTCAGAGGAGAAGGTAAAGAAGAGGTAGCGTTGGACGATGTTTTTGTAGACGCGAAAGCAGTGACTTCGTATCAAAGAAGTACGTGAGATCGAGTGAAGAAGCTCAGAAACTTCATCTTGCGTTATGGAAACAATTCAGAAGGTAACAAGGGCACGATCTCAATCTAAGGCTCAAGAGTTCAGAGACTATCGAGTTCTCCATATCGAAATCAGTAGGTGCGTCTAGGCCTTGTTTTAGAAGCCAGAGGGGCAATCTCATGGACCCGAGTGTTCGCAGGCTTTGCAAGAACTCATCAATACTAGCAGGGATGCCGATGCTAGACAGAATGATGGTACTTGCTTTGAAGGTGAGCCACTGGTACCAAAGACAGGAAAGTCACCGATGAGGACGCGGTGTGGAAATAAAGGCCTTTTCGACGACGACCTGCTAGTGATTAGAACGTGATGGCTTAGTTCCACATTCACGGCATCTCGCCTCAACGTTTGGCACGGAGATGGTGGCCGTTCCTTCATCATTCAGCGCTGATCTGATTTCAGCAGTGCTTTGTACTCAGTCTGAGTGAACCGATCCTTCGGTCCAGAACCCAAGTCACTCGTTCCCCATACCTCTTATGCCATCTCAGATGAGTGTCTTGATTGGTACCACAGATCGGGTTCTAAGATGTTGAACCATGTCAGGAATTTTCGGAAAAAGACCCGGTGATAGGTGAAGAATGTGGCTCCCGCTTCATCCACCAAGCTACTACGCTGGGTGCAATCTCATGTATCATATAGATATATACACATGTATCTGTGAGTTTAGTCAACGTCATGGGAGTCTCAGCCTCGTGTATCATACTTCGTCATCCAATTGCTCAATTGCATTTCTTTGACACTAGTAGCGCCTGATACATACGCAAGGAGGAATTGGCCGAATGCGGTACCTATCACTTCATTTTGATGCATCAAACCCCATGCAATGCCCTTCCTCGCCATCGCTATGCTTCGAAATAATGCTGACAAAAAGGGGAAATCAAAAAAGTGAGGCCTTTCGTAACGTTGTTGTTCATCAATAATTGTTTTACAAAAGATCACTAAGATTGATGGGGATTGGCCCAACAAAGACGTCTCGCTTGCTGGGACTCGTCGTAGTTTGGTTGGTAGTCGTCAGTTGCCCGATGTCGCACCAATTTTTGATATCCTGTGTACTATTGTAAGCATGTGCTCAGACCTCGTCTGGAATTAGCCACTCACAATGCAGCTCAGATAGCGACACCAATGACATTGACCGCGGTTGAGGTTATAAAAGTTTTTCAGCAACAGAATGAAGCAAATCAGCACTGCTATCAGTGCTCCTGCTCGAACCAACCACCACGCCCACCATAGTGGCTTGCGACCCTTGAAGAAGGCTATCGGATCCCTGACAAATCCCATAATGCCCCCATCATCTGCTCGTTCCCGTGATCGTTTGACAGATGCATACGGCGGCAGGTCGGCGCCGACTCTTCGACGCAGGACTTCAGGTGAGTGCAACAGGCAGACCCCCAATACCAGGCCCATCAGGAAACCACCAATATGCGAGAAGTTGTCGAGCCCAGGAAGGAGACCTAGCACAAAGGAAATGATGATGTCAAATGCCAGCCATGCCAACTCCACCCATGGTGATCGTCGCTCGCCCCAATGATAGAACAGATCAAGGAGCATAAGAGCAATAACTCCGAAAAGAGAGCCAGAAGCCCCAGTAGAAGCAATGCCTTCTGCCGCAAAATTCCCACCCAGGACGAAGCCAAATATGCCACTGCTGAGATAGACGATAACAAATCGCAAAGAGCCAATCTCCAGCTCCATGTCTCGACCGAGCAAGAGTTGTAGCAACATATTGAATGTTATGTGTATAATTCCGGCATGTAAGAAGATTGGGAGGATGAAGCGGTACCACTGGTTCGGGAGATGTTTGTCGCTGTAAGCCCTGTCTCCGAAACCGCACAATTGGTTTAGACCGCATTGATTGCTCGGATCGCTGAGTGACGAAGATGTAGTATTCGGGCATTGCCATTGGATATCCTCCAAAGTCACCTTAGTTTTCTTCATACATGGGACATAACGTGCGCCCATGTTGATGAGCACGTAAGGGGATGGGCCGATCATTGGATTGAATTGAGGGTGGATCTCGATGGGGGTTTTGGTGAGCGCGCCTAGGCTTGTCAGCATTGGGCCAAGAGATTCTAGTCGGAGGTTACCCACCATTCTTAGCCAGCTCTGCAATAAATACAGCGACCTGTATCAAGGTGAAGGTATAGACAACCCATGGTATTTTCTTGCTAAAAAAGCCTTGCTTTTCATTCCTCCTCCGTCTAGCAGCGCTCTTCGTAGGCCTGTCAACAATGGCCGGATCATCTGGCAGGGGGTCATGCATTACGACATCCGAGTCACGCTTGCTTGGGTTTTGCCGTAATGGAATGTCATCTGAATATGCAGACGGTTCATGTTCTCTGCCTCCACCGCCGGCAGCGTAGTAATTTGAGGAAATGCTTTGCTGGCTGTGATCTGCATATGGTCCATAGCTCGAGTCCTCGAGAGATGACGACATGTAAGGCGCCGAAGGTTGAGCATGGTGAGAGGCAGACGCCGTGTATGGGTCTGGGGTTTGTGCATGGTGTGGAGTGTAGGCCGTATACGGGTCTGGAGAGTGGATTGGAGAAGGAGGGTTTGAGTTTCGACGCCCGTAGGGCGATGGTGTAGAATTGTAGTATTCGTTGGCTGCCATTGCCTGCAACTGACCCAGATGAGGTGCTGAAGAGGTTGTGCAGATGGTGGAGTCGTGCGAGCTCTGATCTTTGTTTCCGCAAGTGAGGCTACCAAAACGATGATACTGATTTAGGACAAAACAAATAATGCTGCAGTGGACTCTTGCTAGAGCATGGTCGTGAAGAAAACGAGGCAGAAGAAAAGATCGATTGGGCATCCATGAAGGAACTGAAGAGGGAAGGATGTGTTTCCGTATCTCTTTTCGTGTCTACCAAATCCTTTGGGCGAAGGATGCTCACCTTCAGGGCAGTGTCTCTATTAGCGTGTGCAAGTTTATCGGGATTCCTTGGCACCAACTTCTACACTCAACCCCGCCCCGCGCCCGCGTTTTAGGAAATTTTCGAAAAGAAAATTCTAGAAGTAAGTAACTTTTACGAAAAGCCCTAATAACACTATCGTAATATAATATAAATAGTAATATACTATATAAAATATACTCGGAAGAGCCTACGCTATAATTTACACTCTTTAATTAAGGCCTAACGTAAAATTAATTTTAGCTAAATCTGCTGGCAGCATGATTTTCTAGTTTTCTTTTCGAAAATTTCCTAAAACGTCCGCGCGGGACGGGGTTGAGTGTAGAAGTTGGTGCCACGGAATCCCGATAAACTTGCACACGCTAGTAGCGCCCGAAAGAGCGGGAGCTCGGGCCAATGACGCCGGGTCTGCGGGCGCCGGACCCCCATAAGCCGCGTGGGAGGCGTAGTTCTAAGGTAACCATCTCGACCCTCCTCATACAGTACAGCTCTGGAAGCTGCTACCCAACCCAACAAATTCCAATACCTCGTCGTCTCAATTGCTCACTGCCATCTCATTCATTCATCGTGCTTTCGTGGTCCGCTTTCCTTGGGGAATTGAATTAGCCCTCTTAGCCTTTGCCCTTTCCCTAATTTCGCCCGGCTAAACAGAGTGAGCTCTCAAACATGGATGTCTGGCTCTCGTGACCACGGACTGAAAGGATGACGACCGAGCTATCGTCACCCGCAACTTCGCCTTCACCCATGAAGCCCCGACGCAGGAGTTGGGCGAAGAAGTGTGAGCGTGCTTGTTGCTCTGTGGCTACCTACTTCCCTCTCGCCTTTGTCTATGGCTTGAGCACCTGGGCGGTATGGGTAGAGGCTGGCATAGGTTTTCTCGCCGACTACAAAGGATGGAGGAGTAAGACTCATGCTTTATCCTTTCAGGCGTTTGCATCTAACATGTGCTTGCGTTGCAGGTACACTCTCCTCCCTGACTGGCATCATACTATACATTCTCCTCAATTGGGCATACACCACGGCGGTGTTCACTGACCCTGGCTTTCCACTCGGTCCGAACACTTCCTCTGGCTACTCTTCTCTACCTACGACCGAACCCGTACACCACGATGCCACCTCCTTCACCGTCAAATCTACCGGCGAATCCCGATACTGTAAGAAGTGCAAGGCCCGCAAACCGGACCGTGCACATCATTGCTCAACTTGTGGCCGATGCGTTCTAAAAATGGATCACCATTGCCCTTGGCTCGCAACCTGCGTTGGATTGAGGAACTACAAGGCCTTTCTGCTGTTCTTGATCTACACGACATTCTATTGCTGGCTTTGCTTTGCTGTCACGTCGACCTGGCTCTGGAGTGAAGTCCTGAGTGACAACCAGTACACTGAGAGCTTCATGCCGATCAATTATGTGCTGTTGTGTGTGATCTCTGGGATCATTGGCTTAGTCTTGACTGGCTTCACGGGATGGCACTTGAGCTTGGCATATCGGGGTCAAACCACCATTGAATGCTTGGAAAATACGAGATACCTCAGTCCGCTCAGGAAGACCATGAAAGCGAAGACATACCAAGGAAGGAATGGCAAAGAAGGACAAAGCTATGGGCAGCAACTTGCGGAGATCCATGCCAATGCGTTGCCTGGTGTCACACGACCAGAGGAGGGAGAAGCGATGCTTGCGGATGACGATCTTGAGCAGGGTCATAGAGCGCGTGATTCATCGCGCAGGGATTACAACGAAGTTGAACAATCAAGGGAGAGGGAGAGGTATGAGAATTACCTCGATGAGCGGGACTCGGAGAAGCTCCCCAATGCTTTCGATCTCGGGTGGAGGCGGAATCTACATCATCTGTTTGGGCCGAGGCCTCTTTTTCGGGCTTTTCCTGTCTGCAATACTTCAGGAGATGGATGGCACTGGGATGCAAACCCCAAGTGGATAGCGGAACGGGCAGCCATAAAGCGAGAGCGAGAGCGCCAGTGGCAGGAGGACGAGGACAGGGGAATACACGGTAACTCAGGCTGGCCTCGCAAGCCCAATGGGTATCCACAGAGGTGGCCTGCGCGAGGCGATTCCGACAGACATTATCTGACGACTTCGAACGGGGTGATGGATGTGCCAGTCTCAGGCCACCGATCGCCGAGCAAGGCTGATCACATCTTGGGGAGGACAGATGAGTACTTCGATCGAGACTATGACGATGGCAGCCCCTCGAGTCGGATGTCTCTGAAGACGCTGCGGCGGCGTGAAAGTTTTGATGATAGCAGCCGTGGTGACGATGATGAGTACGAAGTGGACAGCGACGACGAGAGGAGACTTGCACACGATTTCCCATACAATGACCATTCAAAAGGTGATGACAGTGGTCGGAAACAAGATTGAATGCCCCGAGAACCCACTGACGAGTAACTGTTGACCACTCTGCTGTAATGAACTCCGTAGGGACGTGATCAACTCCACAATGATCCAAACCACCCGGCCCTTGTAGCGATAATACTTCGTCACTGGGGCGATCCAGCTTCGCGCTTTCCATAGACAGGTGCCAACTCTACAACTCTGCAACTCCAAATGACAGAACAAGTCGGTTAGTGCCTCTCGACATGCACATCACCTCCGATGTTTACGCGTACTTTCTTTTCGCGTCTCATCTCCAACAGAATACTTTTATTTCAGCAAGCTCATCACAATGCATCACCCGCTTTCACGTCGGACCTGTATGATTATCATTACCATCTCCGAGCGTTGGGCGGCATCATCGCAACATGGTCTGCCGAGGGGAGACATGCTCAAGTTGTGGTGAGTGCGCCGAATGCCACACAAAGACTGCCCGCCACTGGCGAGGGAATTGTCGCCCAAAGACTGCCCGGCAATGCTCGCGTTGGAGGGCTGTAAGGTGAGATACAATAGCGCTAGTCGAGTTTGGGTGCTCATTGTAGAACAGAAAGACGGAGTTTCGAGCCCAACATGCGAAGGAAGAAGGGGCTTTGGACGAGCAAAAGGGTCAGAACAAGAGGATTGCATCCCCCAAGCATACGATTCTAGGGGGGTCAGGTGCTGTATTTCATCAACCACAGTCCCTGCAGCCTCATCCCCCTCTATTGGATGGGAATTTCATTGCCGGCTATCAACATGGGTACAACTTGGCTGTGTCTGTCTATCAGAATGCCCGCGGCAACCCCCAACCTCCAATCCTCAATCAACCCATGTGGCCCTTCTACCAGCCGCATACCTCACCAGCGTGGTCCCAGCAATCGACGGCGCACAGTCCCTATCAACCCCATCATGTTCTGCCCCCGCGTTATTTAAGGCCTGGTCGTCGACTCCCTCGACTGATCGAGTCTAAGTCAATGCAGCCGACGAGTTCGGCTTATCCCAAGGCGGCAAGAAGTCCTGATCCGGCCAGAGGGCAAGGGGTTCGATCAAAGCCACCCCAAGCAGAGAAGTCTGGTCGTTTCAATCCCCCATCGAAACCTGATCCTCAAGGACCTTCGCAATCAGTGCCACCAGATACTCAATATGAGACTCGAGAACACCCAACTTCATCCTCGCTACCACAACCCCGCCCGGAGTCCCAACCCGTGGCCCAAGTTAGCCTACCAGTATCAGGAGCACAATCCCATTTCATGGAAGCACAGGCTCAGATAGTGAGGGCCGCATTTCAAGTACACCCAACGCAATTGAGTCCGCCTGCACAACCTGTCCAATACCAAGCACAAGCTCGGCCACCACCGTTTGCGCCCGGACGACTCTGTCTTCCTGATAAGCTCCCACTCCTTCAGTATGACGGTTCTCGAGAAGATGTTTCGAGCTCCACAAATGCCAATCGAAATTCATCTTCCGCGACCGACCTTTCGCCCAAGCCACAGACCGAACAACCACTGAAGTCGAAGGCCTTTATCCCTCTCGCCCTCGGGAATTCCTCCAAGCTCTCCTTTGCCGATAGACCTTGCGACATCCTCGGCGTCTCCATTGCCGCTACTCCTCAGGAGTAAGTTCCCCACCCGTGTCCCACACGCATCGCGTTTGATCTAAGAACCTCATCATCAGAATGCGGACCGCGTATTGGGAACGCGAATTTGAATGCCACCCCGACAGACATCGCGACGCTCCACCCGCATTCCGAGTGCTGATGGCGGAGCGATTGGCCAAAGTACAGGAAGCGGTGGACCACCTGCGCGGATTCGTAGGCTTGAGCTGGGGATTATGGTCTGATTACGAAGAGTTTCGCCGTCCGAGAGAGGCAGTGTAGGACACGTTCGTCTCTGAATTACGAGACTAGCATGTACACGTTCGCGTGGCTAGAATTGCCGTTCCAAGAGACCAAAGTAATCATACCCATTGAAACTCACTGCCTTCCCCTCATGCCCGTGATGCTCGGCTTTCTCTCCGAAGCCTAAACTCTTCGCGCCATCCCTTAACATACGAGTAGCCCCTACACAACCATCTCATCTCTCTTACTCGGGATCTTTCAATTCCCATGCGAGCATCTCTGCATATGTTCTTGTGTCGGATTACATCTGTAGCTCTATACACAAGAGGAGAGAAAGCAGAGAGAAGAGAGATAGGAGAGGGCAAGACACACGCAGTCTGGGCAATCGGTCTACGACTGAATCGTTCGGGACAAAGACTGTGATGAGGTTTGGTATGACATACACACGTGAACTTCTATAGTTGGGGAACGGGGCCGGGTGTCAGTGTGAAAAAAGCAACAAGTGCACGATTCCTTCCACGGATACAGGAAGTGAAAGAGCAAGAGAGAGCGAGGTGTTTGCGCAGACCGGTTTGGCGGGTGTCATGTATCAAACAACATACAAAGGATTCAACCAAGTTTGAAATCAATTCAATCCATTCGCCTATAATACAACTCGCTCCCGAGCCACCGCAACGAGCGTCCAGTCCACCATGCTGTGCTATGCTAAATCATGCTCTGCTAAGATGTATCGGTGGGCTTCGAATGTACCGCTAGGAAATATGATGGGGGATGTGCGCATGCTTGGGGATGGGATCTGCCACCATCATGTGCAAGCACGCAAGCAAGCAAGCCAGTGAATGAAAAAAGAAAAAGAGTGTCGCTATCCGATCCATATCCAAGCACCACCACATGTTGATGACCAAATCCCAGCCAGCCCCAAGCAATCCATTCCCATGCCTCCATTCGTGATCCCAGCATCAACGACAGCCAGCCGAGAAATCCATTATTGAAGAGAGGAGAGAGAATCGCAAAAGGTAGGTAAAGGTGTCATTGTCGTAGATTGTCAGATCTCGTCGTAGAGGTAGAGATGCGTGATGTGTGGTGTGAAGGGTGGAGAAAGCTACATGACGCAGCAGCTGTAGCCTGGGGAGCCTGGTGGGAGAGGAGTGTTAGTGGGAGGTAGGAATGGGGAGGGGAGGAAGAAGGGGAGGGGGCAGGGGAGGAGACATACCACGCTCGTCGACGGTTTGAGGCACCTCGGTGCTGGTGGCGGAGGTGGAGACGATCTCGGAGGGGGTGAGGGTAGAGATGAGGTCGGCGGGAGACATTTTTGGTGGAGGGTGGTGGTGAGGTGAGTTGAGTTGGTGGATGAGTTGGATTTGGATGTGGATTTGAGAGTTTGAGATCTGAGAGGTCAGTGGTTGTGATGAGAGATGTGGATGGTGAGGAAGAGGGTTGTGAGGATGATGGAAGATGAGTGTGTGAGGATGATAGAAGATGAGTGTGTGTGAGAGATGCTTACTATTTGCTTGAAGGAGAGAGTGTTATCGAGTTGGATTTGGATTTGGAGTGTTCGAGTCGAAGGTGTAAGTTGTTGAAGGATGAAGGAAGAAAGAGGAAGATCGATGGATGAGAGAGCGTCTCTTGTACTACTCACCACCCCCTAACGACGCTAGTGTTTAATGACTTCACTTTCAACACCGCCAAGACCGAGACTTGAAGCCGAGACTCGGACGATGAATGCTAGCTGAATCGATTGGAGGACTCGATTGTGGCGAGGTGGGTGGTGAGGGGAAACGCCTTTGTTGGTGCAGGTGATGAGCTTTGTACGGCCTTAGTATTGTTGGCGAGGAGTGCTTTGGTTTGGCTTAATATTGTAGTTGCAGGTTCAATGGAAAGCACTCGAGTCGAGAACTCGAGAGAACAATGGAAGTCAGCGATGGCGTCTCCTATGAAGGTCACCATAATCAGAATGCCAGTCTTCCATTGATAGGAAGCATTGCCGTAGCGTTGATTGCCTTTCAGGAGGTCAGTGAGGCTTCCGAACACTCGGTAATACCTCTTGGAATACATCATGTGGCCTTGTCTGCGTTGTAAGCAGAGTATCCAGGGCTTGTTCAATCTGATGCCACCAACGCTTTCACGCCCGGATGACGTTCAAACAGGAGTTTCTGTCGCTTTGTGGTAGATGGCTCTAGACTCAATGGAGGTACAAACAGTCATGTGAGGCTTGCGGGCCCCAGACGTTGATAGGTTGATAGCGAAAATGATCCTCTTGGATTCTACCTACCCAGCGCTTACTAGCGGCCCAAAGAATGAAACTCCATGGTGAACTTGATGGGAGAGATTCGTCAGCAGCACGCCATACGGTGTAAGTCCATAATTCATGTACGGACGCAGGAGAAAGCAATTTAGATGGTCATCAGATAGCGGCAAGACCATGCAAATTGGGTGTACCTTCCAGTTCTGCAGAAGTGAAAACGTAGATCACAATGAGTGGTAAGCATAAGGGGGGAGCTATACATTCGGTCGTTGACGATGGTTCAGCGTGATTTTTCGCTGTCTGCAGTGCATTATTCCTGCATTTGGCTTTAGCGCGACACATTCTGGATGACAGCCCAAGACTCGCATTGTCCAAGCTTAGTATTGTCCATCGCAACAATAACAGAAGAGGGTTTCAGCCCACAACAGTGTAGGATGCTACCGATCGTGATACCAAAATCTTGCACAGAAGGTAGGGCCAACAATCAGCAATCTGCGTTGTCATGGCTCAGGTGTACACCTCCTCCGTGAAAGCGTTCAAGCCCAGGCCTTCCTTTGCAATATCCTCCTGGATCAAGAATTGTAGTGGCATATCCACGAGAGTACCTCGTATTGTACTTAGCAACTGTTTGACCTCCCATGCACCTCGATCACCAGGCGAGAAGTTTTCTTCCACTACATGACCCCACATATACTTGGCCGGTCTTTTCTTTCCTTCCTTCCCCTCAGCCTCTTCATCCGCTTCGTGAAAGAACTTCCCATAGAATTCTTCGTAGTCTTTCCAAGTCCGCACGTCGTCGTGTGGGACAGGATGGAAAATCCTGCCGAATGCATACGAGTTCGTTCTGGCACGGGAGTTCCATAGATCAAGGAACCTATCTGATAGAGGATCCATCACGGCCTGATCTTCGCGAGATCCATAATCGTAGATGTTTGGAATGCCAATGGGCTCGAAATTTTGGTCAGGACGCTCCATATCCTGGGGCTTGAGGAGACCAAGGTGTTTGCGGAAAAGCTCTCGCCTGAGAGTCGCTGCAAATCTGGCTGCGCGATACGGTCTGCCGTCCATGTAAGAGTCTATAGAATTCGGATCCTCGATAATGATAGCAATCTCTGAGTCGTGGTCACCTAGCTGAGATCGGTCATTGAGATTGGCCGAGCCAACAATAGCGACCCGATCGTCAGCAATGCAAATCTACACCAATTTAACCCGAATTCCCATATGTAGACAAGATGGAGTCACCTTAGAGTGTACATAGAGCTCCTCGCTCACGAAGGCTTTGATCTCTGGAATATCTCCCGCCTCCCATGGTACTTCTCGGATGTCCTTACCACCAAGCATGTAGCATTCGCTGACAGTGTCGTATTCTCCAGAATACAGGCCTTGTTGCCTCTTCATGTTCATTGTCGCTTCCTGATACTGTTGGTACTTTGCTCGTTCAGCATACTGCGCGTTGACACCTTCGGCCGGCAATTCCACAGCTTCATCGCACTGTTCTCGAGCGACCTCGTAATCCACCCCACTTCTTTGCTCGGCCTCCCGCATTGATCCGCTGACATTGATACGGTCGTAATTCCGCAGGTTGAAGAAGCTGATGTACTCATTAGGGTCAAATCCTTCTCTAGCTACTGACTCCATGATACTGTGACCCCCACGATTAATGGAATTGTACTGAAACTCCATGATTGCTCGCGTACCCAGACTAGCGTCATTCTTCAGATCTCCGGCGAAGCCAGGGACCGCTGGAATGACCACAATCATCTTGAATTTCTCCCCAGCTCGCGCGGCTCGTAAAATCCTCGACACAATAGCAGCACCAATCTTGTTCTTCACAGGCTTTTGAGCGTCTGAAGTGGCGGTGATGAAAAACTGGTTCTCGATATAGACGAAGTGGCGGCTGTTCTCAATCACACTGATGTAAGCATTCGCGATAGAGTGCTCAGTCGGAATTCCGTGGCTCCATTTAGTGCAGCTTCTCACGATCTGGCAAGAAATACCAGCTCCCTGAGGTTGCCCATGCGTTGCGCCATAATGGTCGTTGCCACCGAAATGCTGTCTTTCATGCTCGAATTGCCCGTACACGCTCTCTCCTAGTCTTCGAGCTCTCTCTTCGAGTTGCTCACTGTGGTGATGATGATGGCCGCTTGAAGCGTCGTAGTCGCCAAGTCCACGAGTACCACTTTGCTCTTCAGAACCATCGTCAACGGAGCGACTGGAGCCTGGAGGTGGCGGAAAGTATGGTTGAGGCGTGTAAGCCTGCTGCCCACCGTACGCCGGCTGGCCTTGTCCCTGGGAAGGCTGCGGTTGGTAGGGGCTCACTCCTTGTGGTCTCGCAGGAGGTGGTGGGTAATATCCTGTTGCTTGTTGAGGCGTTGCGTTACTAGAGTCGGTACCCGAAGGCCTTGGAGGGGGTGGCGGATATTGTCCATGTTCCCCTTGAGATCCATAGTATTGTTGCCCTTGCGTCACTGAAGGAATTGACTGAGGCCTGAAAGGTTGGTATTGTTGACTTGCTGATGAGGGTACTTGATACGGTACATTGCTAGCCATATTCTGGGTCAGGGAGAGCCTGGAATACCTCACATCTTTCCTGACGTCGTACTTCTCGTTGTATATGAAGTTCCATCGCTCCACGAAATGTTCTCGAAGGTCCTCAACAACGGGGCCGGACAAGCTGATGGAAACATCAGACCAACCCATTCTGGAACTGTCCTTCCGGTTGAGCTTGTTGTTTTGCCAGTGGGAGACGTCCTGGAAGTCCATGATTCTATGATGGTCAGCCTCAACCTGCAGTAAGCCCAGGCTATGCCTTACCTAGCGTTGTTATATTCTTGTCCAGGGAACACGATATTGTCGAGGTTCGAAGGATGACAATCAGCAAGTGGGTGCTGGTTAGTATCCCATCGGCCATAGCACAAATCAAGACCCCCCATGAAAGCGATGTTTCCATCAATCAGGCAAAGCTTTTCATGATGAGCCCAGTAGAGTATGACGTCCTCATTCATTCCATAGATTGCTTTGAGAGCATCTGCTGGCAGCGTTGATGCTGTTTTGGCGGAAAGGGAAAGATGCTGGAGTGAAGAAAAGAAAGATGATTGAAGAGTTTGAGCGTCTGGTAGGTGGTCCGGATGCCGAAAAACCGAGATATTCGGATGGAGATTTTCCAATGCATGCTTGGTATGGGAGGAACATACTGTCAATGGTGGAAGGATCAGCGGATTCTCTCTCTCTACATGTTCGAGGGAGAGGAATGTTGCCGCAAGACCCAAGCCAGTGAGGGATCTGGTAATACCATCCGTGCTTCTAGGTAGAAGAGAATGAAGATAGTCAGGCAATGTTGGAGATAGATACTTACGGGTGAGGGCCTGGGTGACTTCCTTGTATATAATAATATTCACCTTGACTCCACGCTGGGCAGCTGCCTGCAGTATTCTGTCAAGCCTGTACTGCTCATTTCTCGAGGGAGGTCTTCGAAGGTAGAGCTCGGGAGACAACCACCCTAATTGATGAAGCAGTCAGCTGCCAGCCCAAGTAGGCTGCATGTACAAATCTTACAGTCCAGGATCCAGATGGAAGTCGTGGCTTGCTCTAGAGCTCTTGATACGGCCCACATATAGCCGCACCCGTCAACAAACCACTTTGTGTCATTCCCGATTCGCTGGGTAGCAAAGCTTTTATACCGATGCCGGCCATCCTTCTTTTGCGAAGGATTACTACCTTGGGTACCTCCATAACTTTGGGTGGAAGTCCCTACACCTCCATGACTTGGGGTAGAAGTCCCTACACCTCCTGCCAGAGCCGGGTCCAATTTTGATCCGATGTCATTGACAGCGTCATGAAGCTTATTGAAAATGAAAGAACCCAGGCCCCCTGAGCCTCCAGAGTTATGATCTTGCTGGTACTTGCCCCGAAATTTTCGATACGTATCGCCTATAATTCCACGCTCTCCTTCTCCTCCATCGTAGTCGCTCTCATTGGGAGGGATTTCTTCGGGGTCTTGTCCATGGTAGTCTCCATAAGCCAATGGATCATCCCCTCGCCTATGTCCTTGTTCAGGCATTCGCTCCATACTTTGAGGTTGATCAGATGTCTTACAAACGACCAATTGAGCAATTGCTCGCCCGTTGCAATTTCTTAATAATCAGAGCTTAGGACTCGTGAAAGACCATGTGTACAGCAAGCGGGTTCAATAGACAACAGTGCATCGAAGACTGTCAGGAGATGACAGAAAGTTTTGGATTACTGGTCCTGCCGGGCCTTCAAATTAAGGACGTACGCAGAAACGGTTCGCAAGTCAGGCGTATATGTAAGCAGAAAGCAGCAGCACCTGGAAACGCAGATATAGCATGGAAGACACAGACAGCTTGAATCCGTCGGATTCAGGCGCCCATCAGACAGACATGACAATCAACAGTTTCCTGCAAATTTCTCACATAGAAAGGGTTCTGTGTTGGTGATGCTGCTCCTGAATGGCCTCTCCGCGAACATCCGGCATGCACTCTACATGCGCTGCAATTTCGCAGTGGTCAGCGAACGGACTGCAAGCTCTTACATCTGTCAATCCCGTCAGCAGGGTAGAAGTTGCTCAGAAGGTCAATGGTCGTCGGAGAAGCGGAGATGGCGGTAGTGGACGCGCTCTGTGATGATGTCGATCTTGGAAGCACCCCTCTATTCTGACTGATGACCACCTCCCATAAAGAGCCGTCCATACCCTCCAGACAGCATGGCTTCTCTCATTTTCAGACAAATCCCCAGAGTATTGTCAAGGACCGCGCCTTACCAGACTCAGCGAATAGCACCTCTGACCATAGCAAGGATGGCTACCACAAGGATCTCTACCATTGACGTGACTCCCATTACTCCCCTCATTCAGAGCATCAGACACTGATATCGAACTCAGAGCACCCTTCGCGACCGCCTCCCTGTCCAAGCCTATACCCTCTTCGAAGCGAAAGCGGCCAAGAACATGACCTTCGAGGATATTGCCAAGCAGCTGGGTCGCAACGAGGTCGCCGTGGCAGCCATCTTCTACGGCCAAGCTCAGACGACCCCCGAGGATGTCGAGAAGCTGTCATCAATACTGGGGGTCGACCACTCGATGCTCACCGAGCAACTGGCAGGCTACCCATTCCGAGGTCAGGTGATGGACATGCCGCCCAGGGAGCCATTGATCTATCGACTCTACGAGATTGTTCAGAACTACGGGTATGCATACAAGGCAGTCTTGAATGAGAAGTTTGGGGATGGCATCATGAGTGCGATTTCGTTCTCGACGAAGGTGGAGAAGGAGACCGACAAGGATGGGAACAATTGGGCTGTCATTACGATGAGGGGCAAATGGTACGTTCTACATTCCCATGGCCTCTGCTCGAGCACAGATGACTTACGCTGTGACCAGGTTACCGTTCTCGCGATTTTGAGCAAATGTTTGAGGATCTGATTCAGCCTTTATGTACATATTTGCGAATGATGAAAATATGGAGCAATTGTATGCGAAAACATCGAAGCAGGTCTCGTGCCCGCTGCGACATGACTTGATCAAAGCCAGATTGTCAAGGTAACACATTATTTGTATTTTCAAATTTTGTAGGGCCCTGCAATCCGATTTCGGAGTTTGTGTACTTGGGCTGCTGGGCTAGTGTTCTAGAGTGAATGACAGACACGGCGAGCTCGCTCCTTCCACAACTCCAGTCAAAGTCAATCTTTACAACTAATGCATGAAAATCGATCATAATCTTCAAGCTGCTAGGTGATCTCCGACGGACTTGCTTGTGGCATCATGAACACATCTATATCTAGCTGATGAATATTCTTAAAGGGTGAGGTTAATTCACCTTGCTTGAACGCCAGGTTCTTATTGAAGCAGTCAATACCAGGAGCAACGGAGTCTGCACGCATTCGTTCTTCAGATGCCATGGGTCAAAAGCAATCTCGACGAGTTTCCAACACGTCCTCGGTTTCCCTCCTCACCAAGCAGACTAGCCCACCCACAAGCCCTTCAACACCACTCACTCCCCTCGAAGACATCACCCCACCCGCAGCCCCACGCGAATTGACCCGTATTTCTGAGATACTGGATCCTCGAGACCTGCTACAGGACCAGGTGTACAATGTCACTCCCTCACGTTGCAAATCGTCATCCCAGAGCCTCAACAAGTCACTCAAACCACAGACAGGTCTCGTTCACTCGCCTTCTGGTAACGCGTTCGGCGCAGAGGAATTCTTCAAAAATCCCAAGCGGCCCTTGGCCATGTGGGAGAGACAGGAGAGGGTGAGACGGGCCACTCGAGAAGGAATCGAGAGAGTGGAGGCAGAGAGCAGGTTGGGCAATCGCAGCAGGACCGGGAATCGGAGTCGGATAGGGTCCAGAGGAGATGGGGAAGGGAAGGCGGTGAAGAAAAGGCGTTGTTGTGGATGTTGGCCGTTTGCATAATACGGCTGAGAGTACAGGCATTTCAGCTATATGATACAGCTGTGAGGAGGATGGATCGGGACTGAGTGAATGGAGGAATGAGGTTACAGAGGACCTGTAGACTGGTAACTTCCAGAATTGACGACATCTTTCTCACGTATTCAATTTCTCGGGTCTTTGTTCTCCGGCTCGGATTCATCAACCTTGTCATAACATCCTCAGATGTAAACTCTTTCCCACTCTCTCACTCCCACCTCGAAGCTTAGAAGCTGGGCGGTTAACCCCGAAAGCACTACGTCTTTCATCAATTATCACCAGCTTCATAGTAAAGCACAGAGGCCCGTGCCTTCTTGGCATATTTCTTGAGGTAATAGTGGGTCTGTGTCAAAGAGCAAGTGACTTACCGGACCCAGGGAATTCCAAAATTTCGATTCAGACATTTCCTTCGTCAACCTATGCTGACATCGAGATCTTCTCGATCATCCCTCCATCAACTGGGCCATCTCCTCGATCAACCTACATTGACAAGGAATCCCTCCACATCATTCCTACACCAGTTGGGATACTTCCCTCAGCAATCCACACCGTCAACAAACCTTTCCATTCAGTCTTCATCATCAAGCATGTCTTTCTTCGACCAGGAACCACCTTCGATGGAAGTGACCGATAAACGTGTCCTTAATTGGGGTAAGCAGAAGATTCATACGCATGGTGATGCCGACTACAAACAGAAAGCGGTAAGAGGCCAGAATGTAACAGCCAACAAGGCCTCTATCGTAGGGGGCAGAATCACCAGAGCCATCCACGCTGAGCCACGCAGTAACTTACCATCGACTGTACACGGCTTCAGTGATCCCCACTCCGTCAGCCAGTCATCTCGAACGAGGCCTCGAGTCAACACCCAGGCACCACCTCCCACCACCATCGGCGGTCAGCGTCTGGGTAACTCACGCTCCGGCGGCACACCCACCGGTCCGACCGATTTCGCCCAGAAAGCACCGAGTGGTCTCGAAGATCAACCACCATCATCCACTATCAAGGAAGCATCCGCTATCAAGGAAGCATCCACTATCAAGGAAGCATCCACTATCAAGGAAGCACCCGCTCTGAAAGGTGCTGCAACTAGGATTCCACCCCACCTTCGAATTCCTAATACCGCAGCCAACAAGGAGAGCACTCCTCCACCGTACAAATCCTCAAGGCATGGCACCCGGGCTGTACCGTCAATGAACGCCGGGACAGCAGAAAAATCGGCAAAGTTAGCCAGCAAGTTCCCATGCACTTACAATGACTGTACCCTTGGCTTTATGAAAGCGAAGGAATTGAAAACGCACAAACAGGATTCCCACTACTACTGTCGGCTTTGCGATGAAGATTTCGGTGACTTCAACGACCTGCTTTGCCACAAGCTCGAAAATGAAGAGCACATCTGCTGCTGCGTGTGTGGTGAGGACTTCCGAAGTGAAGGTGGTCGAGACCGCCACGAGAGACAGGTCAGTCTACTTCCACATATTGTACCCAGTCAAGGCTGACGAGACTAACGAGGAAAGGCCCACTCGGCTCAGCAGGAATGCAAATGCGTTGGATGTGGGGAAATCTTCGATAAAGGATCGGCCCTTATTTACCATATCCATGAAAACCAGTGTGCAAACAGAAACAAACGCATCCCAATGCTTATGAACCAGGACACGCTCAGACAGCAGAGAGCCCAGCAAGCTTTGTACTTGGACGCCGCCAGCCATCAGCCGAGCGACACGGGCAAACTGATTGCAGATATGCAGCCCACGGAAGACGGGGATTCCTCTGCAGGTGGCGTAGATCTTGAGCCGCAACATCTTCTGGACCAGCAAGAGCCAATGGAGGGTTCCATGGCAAAACTCACAGACCAAGGAGATAAAGAAGCTGACGATGACTTGATCGATCTAGCAGGAAGCGGTCCCCCATCCCCAGCAAGGAAAGTCGATCTCGAGTTTCCGACCTTAGGACAGGCGGCGGCCGTAAAAGGCAAGAAAAAACAAAGCAACGTTATTGAAGGATTGAGCACCCTGGGCCTGAATGATTCTCGTTCTTCCCGTGGATGGGACACAAAAATATTCTCTGACGCCAAACCTCCCAAGGGCCAAGGGACTGGGATCACCATGGTGGACTACCGCGAAGCTGTTGTGACTGGACCAGGTGGGGTACAGAAGCTGATCGCTACTGATTGGGACCACCGGGTGTTTAAGAAACATGCGGTCGACGGTCTCTATCACTGTCCATTTACCAGATGCAGGTAGGTTCCCTCGATCGACGAGCTTATCAGCTTATGGTTGAGAGAATGACTAACAATTCATAGTGTCGTCTCACACGAGGTCAATCCTATGAAGGAGCATCTCACGTCTGGCATTCACCAAGGAACTGATCATCGATGCCTGAAATGTCTGAAGTTATTCAAGACGACTGCAGCATTAGTAGCGCATATGGAATCGAGCAGTGAGCGATGCAAGATTAAGGATACCGACCATTTCGGGCAAATCCTTTCGGTGGTTTCTGGGGGGTTCCTCGGGGTCATGGGCCGGAACGCAGATGGGACCATTAAGATCGGGGCTCTGAACGAGGAAGAATTGGAGGAGCAAGATCGCGAGCAGCGTGCCCTCTTGCCGCACGAGGACCCGACATACAACTGGAGCCTGTGATGGATACATCGGTTGGCGGTTGGTGGATCGTGGTGCGAAGCCAGTTCTTTTCCTTTCTTTTCTTTCTCATTCTCATGGTGGTGATGGTAATAGTGGTGGTAGTGGCGATAATGGTGACATGGACAGCATGGACACTTGATTTCCAGCATTCTAAAGCATTCGAGGGAGCAACGGTGGCAAACAAGTTGACTGGGTCTTTCTTCATCAGCATATTCAGCTTGCTCAACGGCATGACGTGAGGGGGAAATGCGTGCGAATGTCAACTAATTCCAGAAAAATAGTAGCTTAGGTAGCACAGACAATAGAAAGCATTCATACTTACAAAGCATATGCACCTCATAACGCCATCGCTAAGCTGTGAACGTCAACGCCACTGCCAACGCCGGCTCAATGTATGCAGCATGCAATATACCAATCCTCACCAACCACCCCCATCCCTCAGCCCCATAATTCACTCCCCCTTCTCCTCCCCACCCTCCCCCTCCTCCCTCTTCCCACCAAACCCCGGAAAAACCTCCCTAACCTGCCCCAAAATAATATCCCCATACCCCTTCCCCCCCTCCAACTCCTCCCTCTCCTTCCTAATCCTCCGCCCCTGCCACCCCTCCGTCTCTTCCCCCATCCACACTTTCTTCACCATTCCCTTTACACCTCCCTCCCCATCCCCATCACCCTCACCGTCCACCTCCAACCCCGGCCTCAATCTCGCTTCCCTCTCCCCAACCACCCCATCCGTCTGCGCACGCCCAAGAATTCCCATGACGCCTGTGTTTCCGGTCCGTTGTTGGCGGCGGCGGGTGTCCCCGAACGCGAGTTCCTGGGCCGAGAGGAGGAAGGCGGAGGCGAGGGTGAAGGTGTAGAGGTCTAGTTTTCGGGGGGGGAGGAGGGCGAGGAGGGGGGTTGTGAGGAGGAGGGTGTAGAGGAGGGGGCGGTAGGGGAGGGGGGTTGTGGTGGGGGTTTGGGGAGGGGGGGTGGTGGTGGTGGAAGTGGACATGCTGGGTGTGGGTGGGGCGTGAAGGAGTGGGTGGTTGTTTGGTGGGAGGAGCGGTTGATGTTTTTCGAATTGAGAGAGATGCTCGATTGGAGGAGGTCGATCGGCAAGGTCGTGAGAGGGTGGTGGAAGAAGATGTACGCAGCTCGGAGTGGGCGAGTTGTGGAGAATTACATAAGATGCGAAGGAAGAGGACATGTAAGCCTCACGCACCGTATACAGAGAGCATTGGATAGGCGAGATGGTATGGTATGAAGTCATGACCTCCAATCCATCTCTTCCTTTCGTGCAGGACTTGTTCTTACACTCAGAACACTGCGAATGCAGGGTCCACAGATGCCCAGACCCGCTAACCTCCATTCGAATTTCCCATCCCGTAATTTTTGATGTCGTGAGGATTTGATGACCGGACAGTCTCGCACATGCTGAAGAGTGATGGGCTCTTTCGCAGTGTTTATTCTAGTGGGTTGTGAGGCTTCAACGGTCGGCCCTGTTTTTGGAGATGCGTGTACTACGTGCCTTGATCGGTGCGATAATCTGATAAGAGCGTGAACAGTGGCTGAGCGACGGTCAAAACGTCTGATCAAATAGATAGATGATGCACAAATATAAATTAATGGGACAGATATCCAAGGCATATAGCCAGCAACGACAAATTAAAGAATTTATAAACCTCCAGATAATGTATTCCACAATAGCCTCCAAATCATCAGACAGCCTCCTCAGTCACGCTTATCATCCAGCTTCTCAGCGCGCATCTCCCCATCTTTCTCATGCACATACCATTCTGCCTTTATCATCGCCCCAGGATCATCGATTGGGATCCCCAGCCTCTCTTCCTCGGTCTGTCGAATCGGCCCCGTGAACCACCTCCTCGCCCACAAGAACCAACTCCCGAACGCCCAAAGAGTCACGATACCCACCGCGACCGGAGTGTAGTTGAGCGTCTGGCTGTTGACAGGATTGATCTCGGGAAGACAAAAGACGATGGTGATGAAGGCGATGTAAAGTACAGCCACCGTGGCGATGGGGCGGGAGGCGGAACGGAGGTTGAAGGGACCTTTGGCGAAATTGCGGGGATAGATGAGGCCGATGAGGATGGGGAGGCCGTAGGATATGTATAAGCCTATCGTAGCAATCGATGTAGCGGCAGAGAAGGCCACACTTGAGCCGAGAGAGGGGATAGCGAGGAGGAAGGAGAGGAATCCAGCGAGACAGATTGTACGGATGGGCGCGGAGAATCTCGAATTGACATGCGTGAAGAAGCGCGGGAGACCGCCGTCACGGGCGAACCCGAACATCATGCGGGAGTTGGAAGTCATGGAGAAGAGTCCGCAATGCCAGACGCAGACGATGATGAGCGTCATGAGGGCGATGGCACCCTTCTTCCCAAAGATGTCGATCAGGATCTGGAGGACCGGTTGGCCGATGTCGCTGGCGACGGTTTTGTCGAAATCTTGGATGGAGAAGAGGAGTGAGACGAGAAGGAAGAAGCCGAAGACAGCGGAGATGCCGACCGACATCAAAACTCCGAGCGGGGCGTTCCAGGCCGCATTATTTGTCTCCTCGGAAAGATGGGCTGAGGCGTCAAAGCCGGTAATTGTATATTGGGCCATCAGAATCCCACATACGGCCACGTAGGCTGGTGAAGCACGAACACTCCATCCGGGCGAAGGGTCTTCGCCTGTGCCGTCGTAGAAGAATGCAAATACTTCTTTGGCGGACCTATGGGTTGGCGCTTTGGATAATACGGCTATGGCGAAACAACTTATTCCGACGGAGTGGAGAATGATGGAGCTGGTGTTTAGGTGTCTAAGGAACACGACACCAAAGGAGTTCACGAATGCGTGAGAGATCAACAGGGCGGCATAAATTCCAATGGTCTTGCCGGCCGTTGGGGTGTATGTGCCATTGATGGTCGCGAGAGTCGAGATCAATCCGGCACATCCAAAGGTGATACCTGTCGTAACGGCTACTTGGCCAAGGAAGTTGAACCTAGATCATCATGAGCTTCAAGGCCGCCAACACGACTACGAATGAGGTAAGTCCAATTCTGAGAGATTACCCACCAACCAGTGACCCAAGAGTAGAAGGCAGCTTTCTCCTTTGGGGCTAGGATAGCAGCCCAAAAATAGGGGCCACCGCTTGTTGGGATGGCAGACACGATTTCAGCCATACCGAGAGCCACGAACATGGCTATGTTGATTAGCTGAGGATCTACAACCGTGCATACCTAGTGCCGACATACTGAAGAATGAGACACAGATCCAACCAACAGACATGACAGCTGGTCCACCGGTAGATAAGCCATATTCGAAGAGACTGGAGCAAAAGGTGGTCAGTCAAATAGTCCTGGCCGATGTGTGTACTTCACATACGTTGTGATGCCAGTAATTACACTCTAGGATTTAAAGTCAGCTTCTTGATCGATAGAAATAAATGTCTGATTATGTATCTCGAATTCGACAACAAATAGCAGCAGTAGTAGCCTATAACGTAGGTACAGCTGTTTTCTTCTTAAAAGCATCAAGCAGTTTATGCATACAAATTGTACAAGTCTTATCCTCTTTCGGAAATGGCTAGGATGTATCTTGGAAAATCTCCGACTTACGATGATGGAGAAAGATACTCCAAAGTTATGCAACAGAGACCAATTCCGCTTGAGCTCCTGCTTGTAGCCCAGCTCTGCCAAACGGTCCTCATCACCTATTCGTAATGACCCATGGGACTGATGGGACCTTCGTCGCAAGTCATCCTCCATTATTATCAACGGTACCTGTCAACCTCGTACCGCAACTCCCAGCGTTGCTTGAACGGTGCAAGGGAATAGTGGTAATACAAGACGAAGGATGAACGGAATTGGAATGGGACTGCGCACAGAGGCTGCATGGACTGAACTTGACGAAGAGAAAACCTCTGCATGTTCGGGATATAATCTGACATCTCTCTTTAGTCCCCTCTAGCACGCTGTCCCTATCTCTGCAAGCTCATGATGATCCGCCCTTGACCAATCTCTGATAAAGTCTTGATAGGTTCGCTTAGCCCTACCACACTCCGTTAGGATTAGCCCAGGCCAGCCACTAGTGATTCGCTAGCGTCCGTTGAACTCAATGGCCGACAGGGGCCAGACCTCGACAACGGCAACAGGAGAGAGAATGGGGGGCAACCGGGGCAGGTTGCATCAGATTGAATATGGCACCGAGCGGAATGTCGACCAGCGACAACCCTCTCATCAAGGCCTTACCTCCAGAGACTGACTACATCTCCTACCTGACCATCCTCGAATACAACCTCACCGTCGAGCAGCTACCCATTCTTCATGCCATCCTCCAAGACGGAACTCTGACCGCGAACATCGGTTGGGATTTGGTACACTTGCTTCTGCCATTGTTACCCGCTTCGCAACAATGCCTGCAGGATGTGTCGAGGCTCGGAAACCCACGGGAGGTCGTGCTGAAAGTCACAGAGCTTCTGGAAGGGATTGCGGGTGAAAATGACGAGGATGTTGAAGAAGACAGCGACGGCCAGGGAGATGAGGAGGCAAACTCGGCACGAGAGACAAAGGCTAAGAAACTTGAGGAGCTGAGTCGAGAAGACATCGAAGTGCATGTACATGGCGAAGATACAGCTGCAGTCACTAGCCAATCCAAAAAATCCAACGATGCGCCCGCAAAAGCCCTCCGATTCACCGCACTCCTCGAAATGCTCTCCATCCTCCACCCGCGCATCAAAACCAAATACCCCAGTCGCTTCCTTTCAACGTCCTTGCAAGCCATCTTGCCAGCTTACATGCAGGTGGCGACACGACCTGAAGCCACCGAGTCTGTCTTGGGATTTATCAAAGACTTATCTGGGACCCAAAGACCCAAGCTGCCACCCCGAAAGAGCAGCAGCGCGATTCCTACTCAGTCAGTGCCTCAGTCAGCCCCTGATCCCGAAGGTCAAGATGGAATTGTAGGTGAGAATGAGGCCAACCTGCAGTCTCGACTCCTACAGTCTTTCCTCACCTACGTCACGGAAGGTTACATGACTTCGCTGGTAGCGGATGAGGATGTGCCTGGTATGGCATGGTGTTGCAGATACCAAGAGAAATTGCATCCGGAAAAGACCGTGCCCGGCAGGAGGACTTATAGCAGTCTATTTTCAGATGAAGAAAGCTTGCATGGTCGTGATGCTATAATGGGTCATATTCTGGTCAGTCACTCGCGATTGTTTTGGTATTCTCAGGCTGATTATGTAGGCGCTCGTTCGAGACTTGAAGATCAGCGCCGAAGAATTACTCGCAGTCATCAAGAAGCCGGAGGTTGCAGAGGCCGATGAGAGCGAAGAGCTGCCTTCAATGGCATCTGATGTGCCATTGTCACGGACAGGATCGCTGCATCTACTGGCAACCATGGCCGCTTCTTCCACCTTTTTCAATGCACGAGCATCACTACCGTCTCTGCATCTCACACCAGATTTTGCGGCAATCCTAGGAAGTTCGCTAGGTGACTCCGCGATCGGCAGTACAGGAGCGGAGCCTGAGCCATTGATTGACGCCGTCTTGTTCCTCGGCTTCCTTATTCTCGGCGCCCAGAAAGCAATCATATCCGAGAACGATGAGGTCTACAATAACATATTGCAACGACTGTCTCTACTATCTGCAAATCTACCCTCTCCTGTCCTCCGCTACAGCGCTCATCTCTTGACCTCATCAATACTGCATCTCCATCCTCAAGATCGCTTTCGATTGGCTTTTATAAGAGACACGCTCGAACACTGTCCCTTCGAGAACCTCAAAGCGAGTGCTGTCGGCTGGTTGAAAGATGAGTTGCTCACCGCAGACAAGAACGCCCAAAAGACTGAATCCGATACGGAGCCCCTAATCTTCGCAACACCTGCCGCCCTCAGCACCCTTTCACCCTTCCTCTTTCCAAGTCTCGACACCCTGATAGAAGGACAATCCACCACAAACAGCTACACCACATTCCAAGCCTACCAAGCCTTCTTCCTCGCCGTCCTAAACCTCCTCTACCTTCTGCTTTTCTCCCCCTCCCTCTCCGTCCGATTAGGCTTAGCCCCATCAATAAAAGCAGACCCCGGCCACCTCTCAAAATTCCTACATCCTCTCACCAATGCCGCTCGAAGATTTCGCACAGCCATTCTAAGCGATGAAATTGGATACAGCGACGACGAAGGTCGTGATGCAGCGCTAGCGAGTTTGGAATTGATGGATATGTCTGTGCAGCAGGTGGAAAATGTAATGACTCAGATACGAAATAGCTAAGATAAAGTAATGATGCGGCATTCATGAAAGATCTCATTTATGAAACTATATACTCGTCATCGCTAGAACCAACCACTGCGCTGACTCGATATCTCTCGTCGCGCTCTTGAGCATGGATACGAAAAGCGGCATGCCCCCTCCGCAAACCGGACCTTTCTCTCCCTTTGACAGTTTCTCGGAAACGTGGTATCGCTGTCCCTCGGATTCTCTGATACCTCCAGGCCCACTCGGTGAGACAGCACCATTTCCATCAACTCTTCCACCTCCGCAAATCGGACTTTCTCCCCCCTTGGAGACGTGTGGTCGCATCTCGAAAACGCACAACACCATTTCCCTCCCCTCTTCCACCGCCTCTTCAGCAAATCGGACTTTCTCGTCCCTTGGGAATGGAGTGCGCCTAGCTCGGAGGCGCTTATTGATTACCTCCAGCACTCCGTGAGAGCCATCATTTCCATCGACTCTTCCACGTCCTCGTTGAACCGGACTTTCTTTTCCCCCCTTCGAAATTGGGTGTCGCCATCTCGAAGACGCTTATTGATACCTCCAGCACTCCGTGAGAGCCATCATTTCCATCAACTCTTCCACCTCCTCGTTGAACCGGACTCTCTTGCCCTTTACAAACGGGGGATCGCATCTTGAAGGCGTCTAGGCTCTCGAGAATCCACTCCGTGCTCAGCCACCATTCCCCTCCCCTGCACCACCTCCTTCGCAAATCACACTTTCTCCCCCGGTGATCGTCACCCAAACGTCAAATGTGGAGATACCTAGCGATGGATGCTGAAATGGGCGTCATATTTGCTTGTGCGATAAAGTTATTCCGGTTTAGAGGCATACTGATGCTAAGAATTCGTGAGATCTGATTGTTGTGCGATGTATTGTGTCTCGAAGACGCTTTTTGATGACTTCAAATTGATTCGATGAGAAGTTGTTATTTCCATCAACTCTTCCACCTCCTCGGTAAATCGGACTTTCTTGCCCGGTGAAGTGGGCGACATATTTGCCTGTGCGATAAAGTTGTCTCGGTTTAGAGGCATGGTCAATTGTGACTGATGCTAAGGATGTGTGAGATCTGATTTTTGAGCGATGTATCGCATCTCGAAGACGCTTTTTGATAACTTCTGGTTGATTCGGTGAGAAGTTGTTATTTCCATCAACTCCTCAGTCTCTTCAGTGAATCGGACTTTCTCGCCCTGTGGTAACGAGATGCGCCTAGCTCGAAGGCGCTTCTTGGTGCCTACAGGCCCACTGGGTGCGAGACCACCATTTCCATCAATTCTTCCACCATGATTTCGAAAAACATGATTGCCTGAACCTTCACCAAGAAAGCATGAACACGCAGATCTCTGTTCTGATTGTGAGAGATGAAGACGCATTTGCGAATAACGGTCTTGACTGCCTTGTTATAGATGACAGACGGCGATGGTAGCAAGTACTGGCAGAGCTCTTGGCGGTGAGCAATGCTCTCGAGTCGTCGAGTTGGTCTTCAAGCGTAGCAACTTCAGCTCTTGTATTTGATAGCATCGTCGCAGACTCGGTGAATCGGACTTTCTTGCTCCTTGGAAACGAGGTGCGCCTATCTTGAAGACGTACAGGCCCATTAGAAACCACTCGGTGGGAAGGCAACCCCGTTTCCCCTAATTCTTCATCCTCCAGCGAAACGAAACGTCCTGGAATGAATATCGCCACTCGACTGTCGATATCACGGGAATTCCGCAGGATTATGACTTCTCTCACTTTCGAGCAAATGCAACGTCTAGTGCAATCAATCACTTCTCGTAACGGCACTCAAAAGAGGCCAGATGGCTGCCCCGTTGGAATGATGCAATGTAAACGAGGATCGCAGTCGGTGAGAAGACAACCCCATTTCTCTCTCACAGTTGCTCCATCTCTTCAGTGAAACGAAAAAACCAGGGACGACCATCTCAACTCGGCCGGGGAGCTCACAGGAAGTCCGCAAGACCATAAATTCTGTCGAGAGAATACTTCGCCTTCGTCATATTGGCAGACGAAACCTGCCTGATATCTACCCCGTTTCTGAAGTCCAGTCAATTCAGCGACCCCCAGAGCCTTCGCAGCACTGGAGTCACGTTCGAGATATTGTGGTCGAATACGTCGGTAAAGGTCTCCGAGTTTGAACGATGCGATGTACACAAGGAGCCACTCGGTGCGATAGTGCTACCATACTCCTGAACTCTTCCATCTCCGGTAAAACAACCCGGTAGACAGTTCGGTACTTGATGGTGGATCTCATACGAAACCCGTGGGGTTCTGTACACTCGGAATAGGCCTGTAGCCGTAAGACACGCTGGCATGAACTTTCTGGCCTCTCTGAACGCCATTTTGTGATGCCGATTGCATGCTTGGACTTCGTCGTACTGGCATATGAAATTTGCAAGATATTCACCCCATTTGAATCTTGCAATGTAGAAAAGCCGCCACTCCTGGGGGTGAAGATCCGAATTTCTTTAAGTCCTCCAAGTTCTTAGCGGAACAGCCCATTACAGACTTCTGTACTTGATGTTGTGTTTTGGGGGTAAATAATTTCTGCTGAGTGGATGCCGACCCTCTCTTGTGTATATCAGCGCTCGAAGTTTGCGTGGTGTTGTCCGCACTTGAATTTTGCAATGGAGATAAGTCGCCACTCCTGGGAGTTAGGATCCCATTTCTTCAACCATTTCACGGGGAGTCCGCAGTGTTGTGAGTTCAAGCACCATCGATTGGACTCAATTCCTGGTCCAATGGATCACTCTTACCACGGTGGCACTCTAATGTTGCCTGATGTTCACCCCATTGATATTTCGCATAGTTGGCAAGGAGTCATTCGGTGAGAGAAAGATACTGCTACCCTCAATTGCTCCATCTCCTCGGGCGAAAGACTTTGAAGGAAGGGCAGCTAGAAGTTGTCGAGCGAATACCTGGCACTGTGAGTTACCCTTTCCAGCAGCCGGAGCATGTGACTGGTCGACACTCCCATGATGGTCCCCTTGGCCAGAGAGCAATACCACGACCACGATTCTGAATTGGGTTTCTTTCCCCTCTCACCATTCCCAGATGGAGTTCAATGACGATAGAGTGTGGCTTTGGGTTTGTGTATCCCTTGAGAAGATTGAAAAGGTTTGAGAGATGACGACTTCGTCAGGTTTGTGTGGGACGAGAGTACGTAATCTCTTTCCAAAAACCCACCAAAGAACGAATTGATGTGCTGGTCCATAGGTAAAACACCCAAGATGTCAAATGGGGGAAAGCAGACAGCCCACTTGAATGTCATTCGCGGTAGCTGTGGCCTCGAAAATAACGAAACAGGTGTTTGAGAACCCGGTCTGTTATCGTTGTGTGGGACGAGAGCATGTGATTTCTTTTCCAAAACAAACCTAAGAACGAATTGATATGCTGGTCCATAGGTAAAACACCCAGGATGGTAGATGGGCGAAAGCAGACAGCCCACTTGACTACCATATTTGGGACGCATTGGGGCCAGGAGAATGGTACCGTGGTGTGACTGGAGTCCTGCTCTTCGTGTAATTTCTCGAGATCGAGGACTTCAATGGAATGGTATCAATGGTCTTAAACCATAGGTAATTGTGATCTCTTGTCTTCCTCCTCCCACATGACCGCAAATAGCAGCTTGAGCTCATTTTCCGCTGGCTCCAGTAGTTGATTTCCCTCTCTTAAATCTCTCTCTTCGTTGTTTTTCCAGATATTTCTCATTCTTTGGGTCTTTCACCCCCTGCTTCAAACACAAATTGATAAGAGTCTTTTCCAGGGTTTGATTGGCTGGTTCCCAAGCCTTGAGAACATGCAGTTCTTCATCTTCCTCCTCCCACAATGACAGCCATCAAGCCTCAAACTCCAATTCCACACTGACTGCTGCAGTCACAATTCCTCTTGCGGACTCTTTCCCTCTCCATGTCCTCTCGAGATTCCTCCATCTTTTGGTCGTTCACTCTTTGCATCACGCACAAATCTCCATGAATTCTTCCCATGTCTTGATGTGCTCTTGCTGGTCTTCAAAGGAATGGCCGTGAGTGAAGGGGATTCCAAAGTCCTTTCGCTGATATCTTGATGTGTGATACCGCGACGATAACGAATCAGCGGGAGATCTGGACCTTGGTAACGACATCCCAATAGTTCCTTCTTAATCTTAGGAACTGCTTGGAGCTCCAAACCATACTATTTGGCGATCTTGGTGTATTTGTCATTGATCTCTCGAACTGGTGGGCTCCTTGCCACAGTAGTCTCTGATCTTGACTCATTCTTCCCACTGCGACCAAGTACTTTGATTTCCGGTCTCTAGGTTCTCATGTTCCTTTCGAACTCACTCCACTTCTTTTTCTTTCTTCGGCCCCGCATCCCACAGGCGGTTCCCGATCTTGATTCATTCTTCCCGTTCCGGGCTTTTGCCTTTTCTTTCAAATTTCGATCCTCGAAGTCCTCCTTGTACTCGACCGCTTGAAATGCTGAGATGAGAACCCTTGGCCCCTGCTGGAAGGAGTGTGAAGCCGCAGTGGTTCAGGCAAAGATTTTGGACGGGCGGTAACATCTCCTGAGAACCCATCTGAGTTTGAACGGGTGGTAACATCTCCTGAACATCCATCTGAACCGAGTCGACTACCCAGAACAACTTCCAATCTTGACACAATCTTCCCATCGCGGCCATTTGCCTTTTCTTTCACGCTCTGGTCTTCCGACTCTTCTTGTATTTCCTCATCGTTTCTTTCTTTTCTCGCTGGATGATCCCATCAAACGAAAACATCACCTCCAAAGTTTCTTCGAGATCGACAACGAACTCTCCATGCATCTCTTCATCTTGATCTGTGGGCTCTGAGCCACTCCAGTGTGATCTTTCTTCTTTCCCGTACTGCTGTGTATTGCATCCTATCTCCGAGTGCAATGTACACGAGGCAGGAAATGCTGATGGCTATGTATGGAGAGTTCTCGGAATTGGGGACAGCTGTGCTGGACGTTTGGTGTAAGGAAACACCTGATGAGGGATCTCAACGAAGTGTCAGAGGAATCATCGTGGGTTTGGACCCGTGGTGAGATCTCCGCATGATTGTAATGTTCTGATGATGTGAAGAGAACATTGGAATGTGTTTGATAGGCGAGAATGAAAGAGAGCTCTTCACCCTCATGATGTAAGAGACTCTGTGGATGGACCAACACAGTGACCGAGGAGACTGGTATTCAGCCCCGTCGAGGCTATGGTTCAAGGAGTTGAAGCCATCAGTGTGTGTCAAAGGGGGTTCTTCACCCTCATGATGTGAGAGACTCTGTGGATGGACCAACACACTGAGTGGGGAGACTGGTACTCAGCCCCGTTGAGGTCATGACTCATAGGCCCGAAGCCATCATGGTGTGTTGTGACAGGTGCGGCGTCATTGGTGATCGCAGGAGGATGCTTGAGGCAAAGGGGATGCTAAGGTATGTTGAACAAGCTTCGAGTTGTGGAAGGGTGTGAACAAATGCATGCGCATATCATATATATAAAGATGTATCGCATGCAAGAAGTATGAACAGCAAGAGTGTCGAAAGAGCCAGGTGTGCCTGATGATAAAGAAAGAAAGAAAGAGAAATTTGGAGGGAGAAACTGCTCATTAAGTACTCGTGCATGAAGCTGGTTTGCCACTCGGGGGCTTCATCATTACCCTGCATTCATGCTATCGGACATAACAAGCTAGTGTGAAAGACTTCTTCACACACCGAACACCTAGCGACCGTCATTTGTTGATCTTTTGAAATCATATTGTTGAGTGAAATGTCGCTAGCGGACGTAGACGCCTGCGGCTTTCACTGCTTAGGCTATTGTTTGAGAACATGTTAAGATGGCTTCGAACATCAATGCTCGGCCGTTGTCAATCACATCCAATTTTCTGTTCTCATGGTATCCCCCATTGATAATAGAGCTTGACAACTTCACCAGAATCGACAACTTCACCAGAATCAACAACATCATCGCCTATGTCAAAGATGCGGATGACGGGCTTGACATCACTGCGCAGATGTGTGACCTGTGACAGCAGCTTAATTGCAGAGCCCCGAAAGAGTGATTGTGAGAACGCTTGGTGTTAAATAGTCTTCATGTAGCAGTTATTGGCGAACAGGCAGCAATCTGATCAATTGTTATTCGTCCCATGTCTCAGTATGTGAATCATTTTGGAAGAATTTGCCTAAAGCTCTCTTGCTCTATGGGGGAAGAAGGTCAGCGAAAGAATGTCCTATAAGGGTGGCTGCTCGACCATGCGCACTTCTTTGCCGGCATTTCCCAGTGGCGATGAGAAAATGGATGATCAATGTGCTAGGACATGGGATAACATAATATAAATGCTATCCGACCACAAAAATACTTGCATGAAATCAAAGTTTGGAAGAAGTCAAAATTTAATGCAATCAAAGGTAGTTCTCATGTATGAATGGCTTCAGATCAATGTCACAAAGCCACGTAAAAGCAGGCTACAGCAGGCTTTTGGGACATAAACAACCAATCAATGGACGGGAGCAAAGAAAGCCAATTTGATTTTTCAGCTTTTAGAGAGAGAGTAGAGTAGTCTGATGGTAGAGGGGAAAAGTATTGCATCATACTGCTGGAGAGCATGAAATATGTGATTTTGAGCTGGACATTGTCCCTACGCTATTGGATCAACCACTATTAATATAGACCGACCAAGCTGTGCCATCTTGAAGATCTTTCAAGTGCAGAAGTTCCCAAGTCACCAGTAAGATAGCAATCTAGACAGACTGCGGAAATTCCGATTCATGAAGTCTTGGCTCGTCATCATTGTACCTCGCGGGTCCCCAGTGGTTTTGAAAACTCATAATCGAGCCCATCACGATTTCGGGCGATGCACCAAGGTGGGATCCATTGGTGCTGAAAAGACCATCCTCAAATATCGAATATCAGCAGGGACGACACTGGTACTGGTGATGGGCTCTGGTGCAGCTCTAATCGATGACAAAGTTGCAGGTAACTTGAAAAGTCTTCTGATTCCTGCTTCCACTGCGACCACGTACAATTCCTTCCCATTCTCGCTCCATGCGACAGTGTAAGGGGAAAGATGCCAGTGTTTCTCGCTTTCCTGAGTGGGCGCCTTATCGATGGCCATATGAGCACGAAAGTCGCGCATGTTGTTTATGACAATGACTCGGTTTCGGTCGTCTAGGTTTATGGGGTGTCCTTTTTTCAAGAAGGCTATTGAGTCCCCGTTCGGGGAGAAGACAGGATTGGAGCTTCTGCCTTCTAAGCCTCTCACCTGGACAATTTGCGGCTTTGGCTCTGCTGCCTCTGTGAAACTTTTGAGGGGTATGTAGTATACATCGATACTCTGTGGTGATTTGCAAGCTGCGCTAACGTCTTTTGCTAGGAACACAATGCCACTAGATGAAATGTCAAAGCCGCTCGAGGAACCTACGGCTGAATTCAATGAGCATTCTAAGCCCGTGCCTCTCACAGCATTGACAAAATTGGCTGGAGACACAATATACTTAACATCATTGGCGCCGCTTGTCATTTCTTTCTTCCGAAGAGTAGCATACCATACAGCATTGCGTACTTCGATTGTCGCAGCTAGATCTGCATCTTCAGCATTGTATAAATTCCCATTGGTAGTCGCTGGGCAGGCAACAGCAATTGCAATATCGTCATGTTCATTGCGCAACCTATGAACTTTGAGATGGGTGGCTTTCGCTCTGATTCTTCCAGCGCAGTACCTCCGAGATATTGCTCTTGATTCAGATTCGATCATAGACGGCTGCCTCAAGTTTATGGCGCCCCTTCCCTCAGCGTCTCCGTTTGCGATCCAGAGTTCTGTTGCACCAAAATCTACTTCCTTCAACCACACCAGTTGATCGCCTTTTCCGAGCCACTTGACTTCCTTGACTCGTGCATCGTCCGAGAACAATAGTGACTTGTTGTTTCGAAGGTCTAGGATCCTGGTCTCCGTGGTATTCGTATAATCATCGGGCCTCTGAGTATTGATTGTATAGATCGCCTTCGGATCGCCTGGAGAAGGTCGATGGAATTCTATATCAGAAAGAGTGATCAGTAGCTGTGTAGAGTTCAGTGAAGCTGAGCGTTTGAATCGTTTGCCTCACCTTGTGGTAGACTCCGCGCCAGCTTCCCTCACGGTCATAACGCTTCTATTCAGCGGAATCGCTACACCCAAATTCCAGCCAACTTGGACGGGGGGGAAGATTGCGTTTCACGCAATAGACGAACCTGTCTTACATCGCCATTGACGAAATCAGGAAAATAAGGGACTGATTGAAGGGAACACGTGCGGAGAGGCGGCGGGTTCCGAAGAAGGAAGCTACATAGTTCTAACCACCAACTTCAATCCACGACAGCGAGTATTCACGATCCGGCCGCAATGGACGAAATGGCAGCAGCGACCGTGAGAAGCCATAGGCTGACCTTAGCTCCTTGAGACTGTGGTGAGCATTGTGGATCCGGCAGTCTGCCTCTGAGTGACCAGCACTGACGCGATGGCATCCCCAAAATACAGTCTTAGGAACTATCCTCCCGTAGAAGCTGTGCGCAGAAAAAGACACAGGATGTCTCGAGGAGGAGAGCCACTGTGGCGAGCACTCACACACGACGTTACCTTCTACCTCTGCTACGCCTTGCTGGTTGCTGCGGTTGGCCCTCTCCAATTTGGATTCCATCTTGTACGGCTATGACCAGCTTGAGATCTACAAGGGCTAAATATTACAGGCAGAGCTCAATGCGCCCCAAGATGTCATCACCTGCGAGAATACCGTCACCAGCTCGGCCCTCAACGTCACCCTTCCCCAATGTATCTTCATGACCACCGACCAATTCGCAGTCGTATCCTCAATATATACGCTTGGAGGCCTTCTAGGGGCTCTTGCTGCCGGAACATGTTGTAATAAGTATGGGAGACTGAGGACGTTGCGCCTGACAACACTATTCCACACTGTGGGCCCAATCTTCCAAAGCTTGGCATCCAACATAGGCCTCATGTGCTTCGGCAGGCTCCTATCTGGAATTGGTTCAGGTGCTGGACTTGTCGTTGTACCGATCTACATATCTGAGATAGCTCCACCGAAAGAGAAGGGTTTGTTTGGGGCTCTGACTCAGATAATGGTCAACCTTGGGATTCTGCTCGCCCAAGTCCTAGGCTACTTCCTTAGCAAGGGCAGCCTATGGAGGATCATTTTGGCCGTTGCAGGAGGTATAGGGCTTGTGCAGTTGTTTGGCCTGTTCCTTGTCCCTGAAAGTCCCAAATGGTTGGCCGAGCACAACCATCCACAAAGAGCTAGGGAGACTCTGCGTAAGATCAGAGGTCGAAAGGCAGACTTGGATGAGGAAGTCAAAGCTTGGAATGTCGACAGCAGCCGAACAGACATCTGTGAGTACAGCTTCGTCACCAGTCAACTAATGACTGATTTTTCTGCAGTGGAGGAGGAATCGCTGCTTGCTGCCCCGGCTGGCACACATCCCGTTCCATCTCCCAAGGCTGCCTCGGCGTCAGTGGGCATTCTTACTGCGTTCACGAATCCGAGTTACAGACCAGCTGTGGTCGCTGTCATTGCCGTGATGGCGGCACAACAGCTAACAGGTATCAATAGCATCATCATGTATTCCGTCAGTCTACTATCATCGTTACTTCCCACAACAGCGGCGCTCCTTACCGTCGCTGTATCCGCTCTTAATGTCATCATCACCACTCTCTGCGCACCACTAGCCGATAAGATCGGACGTAAGGCGTGCCTTCTCATTAGCATTGCAGGCATGGGTGGCAGCTCGATTTTACTTGCAACGGGAATCTCTCATGGCATCAAGGTCTTGGCGGCCGTTGCAACACTCACTTTTGTCGCTTCTTTCGCTGTAGGTCTTGGTCCAGTCCCATTCATATTGGCCAACGAGCTTGTTGGACCGGAAGCTGTTGGCGCGACGCAATCCTGGGCTTTGGCAGCAAACTGGATTGCCACTTTTCTCGTTTCACAGTTCTTTCCAATTTTGAATCAGGCTCTGGGAGGAAGAGGAAGGGTCTATTACATTTTTGCTGGATTTGCAGCGGCGCTGGGCGCTTTCATTGCATGGTGGGTCCCGGAAACGAAAGGCAAAAACGGCGCAGATGAGGTCTGGGGCAGGAGGGAGGCAAGGGAGAGAGTCGAATAGCTTTGATGTGGTCATCATGCTGTGATTTTCAGGACCTTACATTGTATTAAGTAGTAAGCATGAGATGGTGTTTTTGGAGTCCAGGCTGGGTCTTATACTCATTCAGTAACTTTATGTATCTGACAGGCGACGAGCTTACGGTGTAGCGTTGCCCCCAGTGTTTGCATATCACGATCACCTTTCTTGGATTCTGGCACGCCTCTCAAATCGGCTATTGAAAGGGCGCAGGTGGACAAGATGAACACTGTACCGGGTGAGCAAATGTCGAATGGAGAAGCTAACGTTGCTGATACTATCATTGTACACCGGGTGTGTACTCTTCAATGATAGGATAATTCTGATTCGGCGATCTTGTGCCTTTAATCAAAGAGAAGGCCCTTGTTCTTCATCTCGTCATTCTCTTTGTATTTGTTGGTCTTTGTTCAATTCATGGGCCGACACCTGACCAATGACCTCGTAAAGAACAAGGACTACCATTGCATATATCAGAGCCTGTTCTCACGTTCACTAACACTTATAATGTTCAGCTTTATAAGAGCCCTCGACGTAGGATCTTGAGACCGACCTAATTACATCACCTTTAGCTTCTGAGCTTCGACACCTTGTTTTGCACAGGATGCCCCAGGTCCAAGATGTGCAATGTTCCACCTCCAACTCACAAAAAGGCTTCAATTATCTCTCTCTCCCACCTGAGATACGAAACATGGTGATGGGATATGTCTTAGTTCCTGGCGACGTATACCCTCTTTCGTCACCAAGGCCAGCTGAGTGTCAGACTTTAAGGGACGAACAGCTACCAGAGGACAGACCTCGTCGTCTCCCACGTTTCCAACTTTTAGCAGCTTGCAAACAAACTCAAGCAGAAGGCCAACGTCTCTACTATGAAGAGAATACTTTCCATCTCCCTCCGGGACCGGTAGAGCATACGGAAGAATGGCTTGTTAGCCTTCGACCAGAGCACAGGGACATGATTAAATCGGTATGTTTCGTGCCGAGCTTCAATGACCTAACACCAGCAATCTTACTTGAAAGCGAACAGTACGGAAAATTCAATGGCCGCAAATACAATATGCCCGAGCATCAGATAGAGGCTATTATAGTGGGTAGGGCTTTGAATCGGCTGGAACTCCTGTGGAGAGACAAAATGGCCTTCCTACCATATTTGAAAACACTGGAGGCGATCTACTCGAAAGAATTTCCCTCGCCTCACACTATTAATGTACATCGGGTGCCTACATCAAAGATCTTTGATGAAATCAAGCGGGCGGGTGATGATGCACATCGCGAGGCTTTACTGAGCAAAGCTAGCGTGGGGTGGCATGCTACAAGAAATTGTTTGTTCAAGCATAAGAAGCTTTGTTGGTGATCTCAAGACTCGGAAGCGGGTAAAAACGTGGACCTTGCATCAAATGTCGAGCCCATAAGTGAAGCAAACTTGAATTCTGCAGACTGTAGGTATTTAGATTTTTAGTCTGGACTGTGGATTTTTCGGCTTGCCCTTTACTGCACCCCCGTCCCTCTCCTTCTGTAACGGGGCTCTGATTGTCTCAACTATCAGACATTCTTATGGTTTCTGATTGGCTTTCATGGATTCATAACACTACGATAACACAGTATCCACTTTGCTCTTATAGATTAAAGCTGCAAATTCGATATAATCAAATAATTAAACACTGATCATGAGTCTGCCCAAGTACTCGATGTCATTTCTGCCATGGCGCGAAACAGACACATGGATCCAAGACGCCAATTGAAGAGATCATGGACATGAGGGGCGAAATGGTGAAAGCAGTCATCTCAGGTACCATCTATACCCAGCCAATTCGGATGCGTACATCAACCTTCAATGAACTGATGCAGGACAGACATACAAGCTTATTGCAAGGTCTGCAACAAAGAGATTTGGAAACCTCCATTGCCTCTTTTTGTGCCATTCTGCTTTTCTTTGTTGAGCCCTCAGCTGTTACAGGGACAAAGCCTTTATGGGCTTTCATCCCTAGATGTGAATATCGTCTTCAGATGTGCCACGGCCTATATAAGTCAGTCTCCCTACTTGATCGGTCTTGATTCTACTCTATCGAACTCACCCATGCTGGACCGCCTTCGCATCGTTTACCTGCGATATACCGCTCATAAAAACACGGATGCTATTATGTTCACTCAACGGAAAGGCTTCGATTATCTTTCTCTACCTCCCGAGTTACGGAACAAGGTGATGGAGTCTGCATTGGCACCTGGCGATGTGTACGTTCGCCCACCAAAACCTGCAGCAGAATCTACATGGAAAGCAGACAAAAAAGCAATACCTTCGCTACTTAACGTTGAGAGTTTTCTTTTCTTATTGGAAGCATTTATCTGTGCCGGCATACATGGCATCGTTCCCTTTATTGTTATTGGAGGATGGGTTTCGGTGGAAGTCTGGCACTCTAGCCCTGGGGCCGCTGTTCTTTGGTTTTGCGCATTCACGGCTTTCCCGCTGATAAACTCTCTTCTAAGTTATTGGGCCTACGAATTTTTGATCCGTCGAATGAGCCGTCAGGAGGTCATGGATTATCATTATAATTCTCGGAGCAATCCTCACTACAACCAAAGCTCTCAGGATGAGAGCTTGACGGGTAAGCAGCTGCCAAAACCTTCCTACTACAAGCCTCCAGGTCACCAACTTCTGTCAGCGTGCAAACAAACCCAAGAAGAGGGCCACCGTCTCTTCTACGAAACCAATACCTTTCATCTTCCCCCTGGACCGGTCGAGCACACCCAAGAATGGCTCAATAAGCTGTCATCAGAGCACAAGAAGATGATCAACTCAGTATCTATCACGCTTTCTTCCGCCGATTTGACTCCAGTAATGTTGGCAGATCTCGACGAATGCAGAAGGCGGGCTCTTCGTCAACCGGGGTTCGATGAAAGGGACTTCTTATGGATCGTATGCGATAAGATATGGGAAAAAGCATGGAGACCCAAATTAAGGCTTCTACGACAATGGGGGACTTTGAACGAGGTTCATGTGAGGGGGCTTGATCACAACTTCACTGTGAAAGCCAATCAGCTATTATCAGCAGATTGTCGTTATCAGTATAGTTTTATCAAGGAACGTGTTTGGAGTGAGCTCTTCGGGAGCGTGCGGCACCGGGGCTGGAGATATGCAAAATCTCGCCTGATGTAACCCGGGAAGCTGGCCTGACTCTGTCTATTGGGCAAGGGCAAGATATGGGTCCTTGACTGCAGCTTTGGAATGTCCTGACATCCGCTTTGAATTATCATAACTTCAGCGTTGAATTGTCCTGACTTCAGTAGAAGAGAAAGGACTAGCCCTTGCTCTCAGAGCGTCAACTTCTCGGCGTCTTCCTCCCCCGATTTGTTCAGTATCACAGCCTAGGTAGAGTACTGCTTCCTATAGCTCCAACGCATACATTGTTCCTTCTCGCTGCAATAATATGATGTCCTCAATGACCAAGTGAACAGTCAGATTTCCTGAAACGAATGTCGATCGAGTTTCCACGATAGTACACTACCATGTTTTCCGTGACTGCAGTGTTAAGGCACAGTGGCAGAAGTGTTGACTTTCATCACAGAGCCGCCAGTATTATGTGAGGGTGGAGCACGGCTTAATTGATAGAGCCAACAGCTTATCAGAGTAGGTGTTTAGAATTGATAACACTCCACAGCTTCTCCCTCAATGCTCATAGGCTTCTCTTTATTAAGCCGTCCGAGTGTTCTTCGGACGAAGACTTTGAAGCCACTTATCGTTAATTTCATAACAGCGAGCCTCATTGTCACATGTGTTAATGCCTGCATCCTCACAAACCATCTCAATACTCCTGACGATTGGTCTTGAAATAGGGTATCATTCCTAATTTCGTCGGCTTTCCACCAGCATCCGACAACATAGACCTACGACATAGCGCTCATCAAAACACAAGCCCGTCATGACCACTCGACAGAAAGGCTTCGACTATCTCTCTCTACCGCCCGAATTACGAAATCAGGTGATGGAATATGCGTTGGTACCTGGCAATGTATATCCTAAGAAGCCATCAAGACGTCCTACCCGAGGCTTTCGAGAGTCACTATGGCGGAACTTAGGTGGACCTAAGTTCACAAAGCTGATTCGCCCAACAACGCCTCCAGCTGTCGCCATCCCATTTCCTCTAGCGTTCTTGATTAATGTATTCACCGTCATCGAATACTTCCGTCGAAGATCCAAGGGTAAGTTACGGTTGTGGTTTGTATTGTGGGAGGTTTTCGCTTTTTTTATTCTCCTCTACAGCGACAGAGCCAGACCGGCGTGCTGGGAAGTCAATCAGCTTATAGATGCCGGTCACTATAAGCTTCCGGGTTATCAACTTCTGGCAGTTTGCGAGCAAACACAAGAAGAAGGCGAGAGACTCTTCTACGAGAAGAACACCTTTCACCTACCTCCAGGACAATTGAAACACACGCTGGATTGGCTCTACGAGCTTCAACCTTGGCACGAAACAATGATTAAATCAGTGTGCATTACACTTTCTTCGGCAGACCTAACGCCTAGTATCTTATCCAAGATAGATAAAGTTAGAAAGAAAGAGATGAGCAAACCTGGTTTCAACGAGGAAAGGTTCTTAACGCGCATCATTTGCGATTTCCTAAATGAAATATGGGCGGAAAAATTACGATTCCTGGCACGGTGGCGAACATTGGATACGATCCGTGTGCGAGGCATTGATCACAGCTTCAGCATACAGCCTTGGGAAATACCAGCTGTAACGCTACTAACGGACTGGCCAGAATATCGCTCTATATTTTGCAACGTTCACTTAGAGCTGCAATTTAGTATGCGTCATGGGGGTTGGAAACGAACGAAGGCTCGTCTGACGAAGTGCCAGAACGCTGTGCAATATTGCAAGATGTAGGGGCTGAAAAATGGGAATCCTTATATGCAATAATTTGATACTACAAATAAAGAAGTGAACAACCAAAGTTCCCAAAACAAGTTTTCATGAATTCCCTCAGTAATATACTGCATCGTCCGTGTATGCAGTGTTAAAGCACAGAAGTAGAGTATCAGCCTTCTCCACGAAGCCACCAGCTGAGCGGAACATTTATTGCAGCAATCTCTCGGCGCTCATTCATATGAGGCGAATGAATCGTCCTTGGTGATGAAAACTTTGAGCGTAGTATAAAAGTAGAGGTTTCCGGAGTCCCCATCAATACAGGGGTAGAGCCAACAATCAGTGTCAAAAATTCTTTATCAAACCGATAAGATTCCACAAATGGCTTGGGAAAAGTAAAAAGTTGAACGATCGGGGGAATGGAACCCCAGAGCATCCTGCATCTAGCTCCGTATCTCACTAATTTAAGACATGAGTCCGTAGAAAAGATCGCTCTGTACCACGCCACCTTTAAATCATATGTTATTAAAAGACTATATCATGCAAAGACCACGGGTTGCAGGACAATTACCTGATGTTAGGAAAGCAATAGCGGTCTGCTCAACATGAAAGGACAGACCAAGATCACCACGTCCTCCGGAGATAGAAAGAATACCGAAGTCACGATCCTAATAGCAAAGAAGTTTAGTGCAGAGCAACATCTTCTATCTCTCGTAGCGAACTTTATGTGTCTACGTCCTAATGCAAAACCGAGTTGGCCAGAAGACGCTATCATTGTCTCAAACTCACGACTTGATGTCTCACGTCTCTCCAACTTGAGCACACGCAGTCCCGCCTCAAGCAAACCACATTGACGCCCCAAGAATAACGAAAGTAGCCCCCTCAAACACCACCAGCTTATCCCATGGCTTCTCCAACGTCATGAAGAACAACATGGCAACCATGCGAGATACCAGCGAATACCAATAGATGGACCGATTGTCCTGCAATGTCCCCAAAAGATCATAGCCGTTGATAAGTACAAGGCAGAAAGCTACAACGGATATGATCTTTAGTCTGTGACTCAATTCCGATGAAAGGGGGCACCTTAGATAGGATATGCAAATCCATACAGAGGAAATTCAAAACAAGTTTGCGATGTTTTTGATGCGTGAGGCACAGTGCGGGTATCAAAGACGGACTTACCGATCAGCTGCGCCGCAGGCTTGCTTGCGAGATTGAACTCGGTCATGAAAGCGGAAGGATTGTAAAGGTTCGGCGCTTGCATGATGATCGTGAGAGTTGCCATAATGGAGAGAGCCCAGCCAGATGGAGAGAGCATCGGCATCTTGATTTTGGGTGAGAGAGCCGAAAATGGCTCGCAATGATTTGATGACTGCTGGGTTTTCTTAGATGGACGATATGTTGGGGTTGTGGAGGATGGAAATCAAAAGGGGGGAAACAAGAGGATTCAAAGAGAAAAGAGGGGTGTGAGGAAGGATCGGCTTGCATCGGACCAGCCACTTTGAGCCAACGCGAAAAAGATCGCCGCAAGAGTGTGGCATGGCACGGAGCTGAACGCCTGATATCATGCAAGGGATGTTACACTGGCAATTGATTGGCAAAAGCGAGCCAGTGAGTGACAGTCTAGGGTGCTGGCATTATAGTAATTTTTGTCACACTCGAGGCTTCGTTCTCAGGATGGTTTCTACTTTCGAATTTCAAGAATCCTCTGATCGTATCAAACTGCCAGAGCTCTACTCCGAAATGTTCTACGATCTCATACCGAAGAATAGATCAGTCTTTCTGCAAAACGCATAATAAGGAGCGATCTAAGTCGAAACGGTCTGACCGTGAGTATACGATGAGGCTCTATAATGATAGCCATGACTGACGCATTGTATCAGGCGCTCACCTGGGTACTAACCAGCTCCGCTATCGTACTGACCGCAGGCCGCTACGTGATCCGGTTGAAGACTGTGAGATCGTTCAAGGCGGACGATTACATTCATGGCCTGGCACTAGTCTTCCTGATTGGATATGTCTCGACATATACAGTCATGTTTCCTCTGTATTATTCAGTCGAGTTTTGGGTGGCGGGTTTTGGGGAACAGCCTTCGGAGAGCGATTTGAAGAGATATTTCCGCCTTGAACTCGCCGTTTCCGCCCTCTTCTGGGTCGTCGTATACCTTGTCAAGGTCGCTTTTCTTCTATTCTATCGATTCCTCTTTGGAGTTTCTAGGCCCTTCATGCGAGCATGGTGGGTAGTCAGCGTCTTTACAGTAGTGACATTCGTGATGTGTTTCGTTTCGGTCTTTTGGGAGTGCGAAGATCCGAAATACCTTTTCGTCCTCGGTGAGGCTCTCCTCATGCACGCCATGTTGACCTCATATTCTACCGTTATCTAGAGAGATGTCTGTCCCCGCGAGCGCTCAGTAGAAACACCAGAACGGTTTCCATGTGGTGTGGGTTGAATGTTGCATCTGACCGGAGCAGTAAGCGCTTCAAGTATTGTGCACAAAATTACATGCTAAGAGAACAGTCATAATTCTGTCGTTGATGATGTTGCGAGGACTTCAGATGCCATTGAGTCGGAAATTAGGAGGATGTTCGAGTCTCGTCAGTGATCGTTAGGCTGAAAGAGTGGCTTTGTACCATGACCACCGTTTCAGGCCCCTGAAGATCTGATGTATGAACATTGCGGGTTCCGAGTCTTGGACTTAGCGAAAGATGACGTTATGGTTACAGAAGGTACCCTCGGCCATGGAAACATGCTATAATTGAGGTCATACCACACGGTTAAGAATGCTCCTTGCGACATGAAATCTCGCTCGCGGTCTTTGCGAGCTTAAGGGCAAGGAATGTTGAGAGCTTGGGAGCTCAGATCTAGCCATAGCATGTAGATCTCTGGCTTAATTGGTCACTGCTTTGCATTGGAAATCAGCCTCAGCCCTACTATGCTTGGCATATAGCATAATGTTGGAATTCAGCCTTATGCTACAGCCTTATACTACCAAGTTTCCTGGTTTTATAGGTGGATTGCCTAAAGCGGCTTAGCGCCTTAGTATCCCCCTGATACTTCTCTTTCTTCTCTATATAACTAACTTAATTAATTAATTCTACACCTATAAGACCTTAACTTCTCCTCGTATTCTAATAGGTTATAAGCCCGGGATTCCGTCGAGGAGGCTCTCTAATTAGTTTAGTTTAATTAACGAAGTCTTAACCTCTTAGACTCGTTATCGTAATCGATTTTACGATTTTTACTATATAGAAGAAAGTTGGCACGTGTTTAAAAAAAGTTAGTTTTTAGTATTCACCTTACTACTATCTAACCGATTATTAACTCTACTACTATAAACCTTCTTATATAGCTCTATATCTTTATTAGTAGCTACTATATTATCGTCGGAATACTCCTACGTAATCTAGGCGGTTCCTAAGCTAAAAGGGAGCGATAATTATAAGCCCTAGGTACGCAGCTATAAGGCCGCTTTAAAATTCGACGGCCTATAGTATATTAACGAGAAAGACTTAAGACTAAGGCTATAGGTTAAGGAGGTTCATCTAACTAAACTTACTCCTACTAGTTAACGAAAGGTTACTCGAAAGGCCCCTACTACCGCTAAGAAGATAGCCGTTAAGGCCGATTAGGAACTCTAGGATCTTAATAACGTTAGGTTTATCTAACGAATTATTATTAAATGCGAAGAACGGCTAGTAGGTCGTATTAAGGATAAGGTTCTATCTTAGAAGCTATAGGAGAAACTCGAGAAGCTATACGTTAACTCCGGGTTCACCTCTCGTTATATAGCTCTTTAAGAATTAATAAGTATATCTCTTAATAAAAGTAATAATTCGGTTAATATATACGTCACCGATATTAACTCTAAGTCTAAAGACCTATCGAAGATAGGAATTAAATTCGATAACTAGGTATACGTCTCGATACTCCTAAATAACCTTAATAGTAGATTTAAGGATTTTATATATCGGACGGTTACTACTATAAAGGAAGTCCCTGATTTTAAGGACGTGGTTAAGATACTCTATAAGGAAGATTGCCTTAATAAGCGAGAAAATACTATATAGGCTATAGCGGCTTAATTTAAGAGGTTCTAGAAGGACTAGAAGGACTAGAAGAATAGCCGTAGTAGCTCTAGGTTATCTAGAGCGAGTGGGAGTACGCTACCTACTACTAACTCCGAATATAAAGGAGTTAGGCCTAGACCTAAGTGTTCTACTTATAATAATAGTAGGAAGTACTAGCCTAAATAGTACTAGACTCTATACCCTAATAGACGGCCTTAATAGTCGAAGGATTAGAAGGCTAAGAGGGAGTTAACTAAGAAGTAGAAGAAGGCTACTATCGCTATAATAGGTAGAGGTGGATCGAAGAAACTAAGACGATTTACCTAAATAATAGAACCTTTCGATACTAGCCCGAATAGCTAATTAGGAGACGAGGATAGCGATTAGTTATTAGACTATTAACCTAGATAAACTAGAGGATTACTAGGATTTCGATTTAGATATCTCGTCGATAGATATAGGTTAAAACCTAAAACTCTTAGTAATAAATAGCCTCGAGCAATTAAAGTTACCTATTATAGTAATAACCTACGTAGACTTTATACCTAATTTAGGTAGTAAGTCTACCTCCGAGGATGTCGTTATAAGTACGATATCCTAGGCGGTTAATATAGGAGCCTAATTAGTGCGTTCTCTATAAATCGTATATATAGCTAAACGTAGAGTTATTTCTAAATTACCTAACTAGTTAATTAACTCCGGCTATACGAACTATATATATTTTAGTAGAGAGGAGTTCTCTCGTTACTCCGCTTATCGAATAGCTATTACTATCGCTAACGGTAACGTAGTTTAGACCGAAGGTCGTAGATTAATTAGTATAGAGTTACTTCTCCTAGATGAATCCACTAATCTCGTCGATATCGACGACGTATTACACGTACCTAATTTAACCTATAGTCTATTCTCTATCTATTGGGCCACTAGTAAAGGCTTCGGGATAGGTTTTTTTGATAATAGCTATTATATTATAAAGGATGACACGCTAATTAGGTATGCTCCGAAGTATAGCAACGTCTATATTCTAGGTGTTACCTATTCCTCCGCTATAGTAGTATCTACTACTACTATAAGAATAAGGCCTAACTATAACGACGATATAGTCGATTTATAGTATAGACGTCTCGGTTACCTTAATAAGGCTAACCTTAAGAAGCTAGTGCATATAAGCGAGGGTATATTATTAACTAATTAACCTCGTTTATCTTATATATATAAGGCCTACTTAAAAGTAAAGTCTAAACGTAAGGTTTCTCGACTAGTTTAGAAGAATATCGATAAGAAACTTACTAAGATATATACTAATCTAGGGGGGCTAATTAACGTCGCCTTAGCTAGAGGAGCTATTTACTATATACTCCTAACTAATTAGTTTACCCGATACACGTAGTATTACACCTTTAAGTATAAGGATAACGTTTTTCCCTTATTTACTTCGTAGAAGGTAATAGTTGAAAATTAATTAGGTTATAAAGTTAAAACGGTTCGAGTTAATAACGGCTCTAAGTACGTTAAATAACGATTTAATTTCCTATTTAAAGAACTCGGAGTTCTTCGTAAGCCTACTATTACTTATACCCCCGAGTAGAACGGACTCAGCGAGGTTTAAAACCGAACCGTTATAAGTAGTGTTAGAGCAATATTATTTAACTCTAAATTAACACGTTATTTATAGGGTAAACTCCTATATACTAAGGTCTATTAGAAGAATAGGTTACCTACCTCCTACCTTAAGAGGATAACTCCTTATTAAGCCTAGACCGACGAAATACCCTAGGTGGGACACCTACGTATTATTAGATATATTATATAGTATTATATACCGAAGGAGAAGAGGAAGAAGCTTAATCCTAGGAGCAAAAAGTGTTACCTAGTAGATTACGATAGTAACTATATATTCCGTCTTTAGGATCTAACTATACGGACTATCTAGCGAGTATCTTACGTTATATTCGATAAGACTTACCTAGAGAAGTCTCTAGTAGCTAACCACGGTAAATAATTAGATAATAAGGTCGTTATAGACCTAGAAGATAGGGTAGATAATAAGGCTCTTCTAGGGCCTACACACCTCGATAAAACTAACGACTTAGTAATTAGAGACGTACTAAGTCACGTTATTAACTAATTAGGAGTCGTATATAAGGAAGAAATAGCTAGTAACTTAGCTATAGACCTAAACGATTAATTAGTTTAGGATTCTATAGGAGTGTTAAATGCGGGCGGTTATTTTACCCCCGAGGGCTCCGACTCTATCGAGGTACCTACGGATAGCCTAGAGACTCACCTAGATCTAAGTACCGATTTAACTTATAGACCTAGACCGATAAGAAATTTAAAGATATCGGAAAAGGCTTTATAAAACGAACGTTAGTTAACTACGACTAACTAGGCCTAGCGAGCTATAGCCTATAGTAAGCTCGATAAGACTATTTAGGCTGAGAAATAGTACTATAGACTCGCTACGTGTGACTACGATGACGCTAGCCACTATAATTTTAATCCTAAGTTCGACCTTAATGGAGTAATCTAACTTATAGGTAATAATCGAGTATATACGGCCATGGCTGAGGCCGCTAAGTAGAAGCTATTAACCTTCTATAAGGCTATAACTAGGCCTAATAAACATCACTGGAAGAAGTCTACTAACCTAGCGATAGCTGAGTTTAATAAGAAGAAGACCTAGGTCCTAGTTAAGAGGCCTAAGGATACACTCGTACTTAGTAGTAGGTGGGTTTTTAAAATTAAGAAGAAACTTAATAGGAGCGTTATCTATAAATCCAGATAGGTTATACGAGGCTTTAAATAAACGCATAGCGTTAATTTCGATTAAACGTTTACCTTAGTAGTTAAATCTATAAGTTTTAAGACTCTATTTACTATAATAGCCTATTTTGATCTAGAAAGCGAATAGATAGACGTCGTTACAGCGTTTCTTAACTCTATCATCGATGAGTTAATATACGTAGAGTAACCCACTAGATATATAACTAATAAGAATATAGTATATAGATTACTTAGAGCCCTATATAGCCTTAAGTAATCACCTCGGGCCTAGTACTCTACCCTCTATAACTTCCTATTATTAAAAGGATTTAAATATACCGAATCCGACTACTCTATATTCGTTAATCGAATGACTCGTCTTATCGTAAGCGTATATATTAATAATATACTAATTTTTAGACTACGTCGGTCTATAGATATTACGGTACTTAAGAAGACTCTTAATAATGCTTATAAGATAACCGACCTAGGCCTATACTCTTAATATCTCGGAATAGAGATAGTACGTAACCGGACTAATAGGACGGTCCGTATCACTTAAAGCACCTATATTAGAAAGATATTAGTTCGATTTGAGATAACCGATTATACCTTAGTTGCTACACTAATAGTCGCTAATATAGAGTTCTATAAGGAGTTAATTAGAGTTACTATAATTAGCAATACTTATAAGTATTAAAGTATAATTAGTTTATTTATATATCCTATAATATAGACGAGAGCTAATATTTACTACGCTATATCTATCCTATCCTAGTTTAACTATAATCTAAATACGAAGCATTTCGGAGCGGCTAAACGAGTACTCCGTTACCTTAAAGGAACGATTAATATAGGTATTACCTACGGTGGAAGAGATGGCCTTAAGGCCTTCACCGATACTAACTAGGGGTCTAATATAGCCACCCGTTTATTACGTAGCGTATATATCTTCTTACTCTATAGTGGAGCTATTAGCTAGACCTCGAAGCGTTAGTAATCGATCGCATTATTATTATACGAGGCCGAGTATATAGCCTAAACCTAGGCCTCTAAGGAGGCTATTTAGTTAACTAGGCTACTTAGTAAGCTAGATATAGGCTACGGCCTCCTAACTAATCTAGTTATTATTAAAGCCGATAAATAGGGAGTAATAGCCCTAGCTAAAGACCCTAGATTCCACTCTAGGACGAAGTATATCGATATCTAGTAGTACTTCGTTAGAGACTAGGTGGAGTTAGGAATAGTAGAGTTCTTATAGGTTCCTACTAATAAGATAGTAGCTAATAGGCTAACTAAGCCGTTAACTAATAAGAAGTACGCTAGGTTTCTCCGTTAGATTAGTCTAACTAAGGTATAAAAACCAGTTAGTTGAGAAGAGATATTTAGTTAATTACATATAACTGAATGTGGGAGTGTTAGAATTCAGCCTTATGCTACAGCCTTATGCTACAGAGTTTCCTAGTTTTATGGGTGGACTGCCTAAAGCGGCTTAGCGCCTTAGCATCCCCCTGACACTTCTCTTTCTTCTCCATATAACCAACTCAATCAATCAATTCTACACCTATGAGACCTCAACTTCTCCTCGTATTCCAACACATAAACATGACACGTCTCCCATAGAACCAAATCAAGTCGTTCACCAATTCCAAAGCTTTGGAAAGATGCACCGATCTCGAGACAAATCTAACGTAATAAGGCTCATAGACTTCGAGACACCTTAGATGATCAGGACGCCCAGCCGCCCTATCATCTCTTTCGATTCGTCATTGGTGCGTTGGCGCAGGATTCCTCCAGGCCCCCGGGAACCAATGAGCGGATGGCCTCGGACCGCTGTTAGCTGCCTTCTTAGGCGTCTAGTCGTTTTGTATCTCACCCAAGAATTAGCTTCATCATTGTTACTTTGTAATTTTCAATCCGGCAGAGTGGTGGTACGGTAATGGCGCATTCATCTGGCACGAGCCCTGAGCACTTGGACTCCCTGCGCTTTTTCAGTCATCCTCCGAGACACCTTGAGCATTCTGGCTTCCCTGATATTCCATCTCACTCATATGAGCTCACCAAGCCAGAAAATCATAACCAGTCATGCAGGAACAGGATACGGAAAAGGGGAAAGAAGCACCGGTTGCTGAATCTGTCGTGAAGGTTAGCAGATGTCTAGTCCTCTGCCACGCCGATTCTGTTAATTCATCCTGGAGATATTCTCTGCCATAGATAGATGCATGCACATTATAGCGTTCGTCGCAGCTATTGGAGCAGGGGCTGTGAGTAGCGGCTTTCCGTATAGACCACCTGCTTACTGGTCGTAGGCTCGCCGATTGATGACCTTGGTCTTCGGGAAACTTGTGAACGAATTCAATCACAGCGACTAAGCAAAAGCCAGCCGTAGCAGAGCTGTTGTGGACAAATACGCGTACTGGCACTCAGTGCATCTGCTTGAGTAGTTGTCTAACCGCTCTTCAGTGTGTACTTTGTATATTTATTCATCGGCCAATATCTAGTAAGCTCCGTGGGAATGACGGGCTAGGTCTCAGATTCTTACCTCAGATGCCTTCTACTAGCTCATCTATGTATATGCTGTCCTATTGAGCGTCGTCTCAATTCGTGTGACCTCGAACTTACGGCAAGCATACTTTAACGCTCTCTTCAGGCAGCCACTGCAGTATTTCGACACTTGTACACCCGGATCCGTGATCGCAGATCTCTCGCATAATGCATCCACCATCGAAGTCGGACTCTCAGAAGCGGCTTTGGGTACTGCAGTCCAATTAACATCTACCGTCTTGGCGTTAATAGTTATAGCATTCTGTCAAAGCTGGAGACTCACTCTCGTCATGTCTACGACCATCATTGCCTTATTCGGATGCTTGTACGCCGTAGGTCAATTGAAAGCCGTATTCGAGCGTCGTGTAAATGATGTCAGTAAGTAAGCCGCTGAGTTCGCCGAGGAGGTCTTGTCCAGTGTTACCATCGTGGCTGCATACGGTGCAAAGAGTAAAATGAGTCGAAAATGTGCTAGCTTTTTGACGAGACTGAGGTATATGATGATATAAAGCGCTCCCCTTTCCGGCTCAGACCATGCCGCAAGCTACTTCATCTTGCTTTGCGCATATTCGCTCTCTTTCTGGTATGGGGTTCGTCTCCTTTCGGAAGGCAAAATTGGTACTGGCGGCAAAGTGGTAATGTAAAGCTCCTGCCCTGGCGCGATACCTAAGAAATACTGAAACTCACCAAGCGTGATATTATGCGTCAACGGAGCCACAAATGCTTTGCAAAAGCTGGTACCTTCTTGGAATGCCCTAACAAAGGCCAGAGTGGTCTCGAAAGAGCTCGAAAATGTAATCACGCTGGACAATAAAAATCTCGCGATTGGGAAAATTTTACAAGATTGCCGCGGAAAGCTCGAGCTCTAAGGCCTTTCTTTCAGTTATTATTCAAGACCTGAATCCAAGATATTTGATGGTTTCAGCTTGACATTAGAACCGGGCAAAACCACAGCTATTGTCGGACCCAGTGGTAGCGGAAAGAGTAGTTTGATTAGTCTCATCGAGAGGTGGTACGAACCAGAATCTGGGCAGATTTTACTTGATGATAAGCCAATTAAACAGTTGGATGAGCGCAGCTATCGATCTCACATAGGGCTTGTGCAGCAGGTGACGAAGCCTTTTCCGCTGGCACCAGAAATGGATCTGACTACTCCTGCTAGGATCCAAATCTCTTCAACGACACTTTGTTCCAGAATGTAGCAAATGGCATACCGTTGAGGTTACGCACGAGTATGTCCGAGCACGAAATCCACAATCTTGTGCACAAGGCATGTGACGATGCGGATGTTCACAGTTTCGTCAAATCTTTACCAGCGGGATACCAGACTGGTATGGGGGAACGAACAACCTCTTTGAGTGGTGGACAGCGCCAACGAGTCGCAGTTGCTCGAGCACTTGTCTCGAATCCGAAGATACTACTTCTCGACGAAGCAACCTCGGCACTAGATCCAGCTGCTGAAAAGCTGGTTCAAAAAGCAGTTGAAAAAGCCTCTCGCGGACGTACTACACTTGTCATTACTCACAAGCTTGCGACCGTTCAGAAAGCTGCAAAGACCATCCTTTTGAAAGAGGGTACAATCGTGGAAGAGGGAGACCACTCTTCCTTGCTTCGGCTTGATGGTGAGTACGCGAAGATGTACAATCAGCAAATGTTCTCTTTTCCTGCTGCCTACAGCCAAAAGGAATCAATTATGAACGACAGGCAAGAGCAATTTGATGGAAATGAGAAACCAACGCACAGTCCTGCGGAATCACTGTTTGATGACCATGACTCGGGGCCTCCCTTGCCGGACTTTCATGGCCATGCAATGTCTCTTATCTCATGTTTGATAGTAATATTCAGGGAACACCATAAGATGCGGAACATATTCTTACTCGGATGTATAGCATGTATAACAGCTGGGGCTGTGTACCCCGGGCAAGCCGTCGTGTTCGCCAAGTCCATTGCTGTCCTTAGTCAGAAGGGAGGAGAGTTGGTGCGGAATGGCACATTCTGGGCTCTATTGTGGTTTATACTTGCCATCGGTGTATGCCTAACGTTTCTGTTTTTCAGCACAATATTCAATATCACTGCTTCTACTATTGTGCGAGCCTATCGACACGAGTACTTCTCTTCAATGATGGAGCAAGATCCGGCTTTCTTCGCAGCGGAGGCAAACTCTTCTGCTGCTTTAACAGCCCGCTTGATCTCTCTTACGCAGCAGCTTGAGACACTACTGTCGAAAACGATTGGTTCAATTCTTATCGTCTCTGTCAATGTGGTTTCATCATGTGTCTTGTCAATTGCAATTGCATGGAAACTAGGACTGGTAGCTGTCTTCGGAGCCTTTCCACTCATTTGTCTTGCTGGTTACCTTCAAGTAAGCCTAAGCTCCAATAAGCAAAGCAGGAATGCCCATTACTATGACGAAGTCCTACGATTCGCTTCAGAGTGTGTGGCCTATTCTCGCACAGTGTCTTCTCTCGCCATGGAAGCTGAGGTCAGGAGCAAATTTGAGACGAAGCTAAAGGCACCGATACCGAAGGCATATCGGGATACACTCACCAATATGTTACTTTTCGCTTTATCCGAGAGCGCGAATCTTCTAGGTCGGTTAGTAAACTTCGGTTCGTGGTGAGTGACACTAACCCACAATATCAGGATCTGCACTCTGCTTTTGGTATGGCGGTAGACTCGTAGTATCGAGGGAGATAGACACCTTTCAATTTTTCGTTGTTTTCATCGCCACAGTCGCGAGTGGTGACGCTGCCGGTGGTTTCTTCGCGAACAGCAAGAGTAAGTCAGGATAGATAATGATAAGATTACGTGCTAAATTCTCAATACGCATTGCTAGTGCCAAATTGGCTGCCAGTCACATTTTTGCTCTTCGAGGTCATCAACACAAAGCAGGATCAGGTAATGCAGAACTCAAACGCATGCTTCAAACGATTGACACTCTTGAGTTCCGAGATGTGTCGTTCGCTTATCGTCGCCTACAGACTCCTGTCTTGCGCCATTTAAACTTTCGCGTACAGCATAGTCAGCATGTTGCAATTGTAGGTTCTTCAGGATCCGGAAAATCAACCATCACTGCGGTCCTCGAACGTTTCTATGAGATCGAGGCTGGTGAGATACTAGTCAACGGCCAGTCGATCATGTCCTTCGACGTAGACCAATATCGATCTATGGTTTCCCTGGTTTCCCAGGACACGATTCTTTATCGGGGAACTATTGAGGAAAACGTTCTTCTCGGAATTGCAGAAGATTCGCAAGTATCGCACGATGACGTCGTTCGGGCTTGTCAAGACGCGAACATCCACAGCTTTATTCTTACTTTACCTGAGGGGTATGGTACCATTTGCGTGCCTAGATGTATGGCTCTGAGTGGTGGCCAAAGACAACGTCTTGCAATCGCTCGTGCCCTAGTGCGTAACTCACCTGTTCTACTGCTTGACGAGGCAACGAGCGCTCTTGACAGCGAAAATGAATCTCTTGTGAAAGATGCGCTGAGCAGAGCAACGAAAGAAAGGCTGACAATCACTATTGCTTACCGCCTGTCGACAGTACAAAATGCTAATTGTATCTACGTGCTTTCAAAGGGCAGTTTCCAAGAGCACGGCACCCACGAAGAGCTATTGAGGAAACATGGGCTGTATTACGCTATGTGCAAAGCGCAAAGCCTAGACGACGTACTTAGCTAGATACCTACAAGAACGAAAAGCTTCTGGCATTTCACCAGCAAGCGCGAAGCTGACTATCAGAGGAAACGAAATCCTCTATTCACTTGCCAATGGGTCAAAAGGTGGCTCGTCAAACTCAACGACGGCTTCCTCCGGCCGACTGAAGTAATTGTGCTCAAGCGAAGAGGCATTGATCTGACGCCGCAAGGTCCACTCCATTGCCGCATCGAAGTTTCTGCACCTGTGCTGTACGTTGAAATTTGGATGTGGCTGTATGTGGTTCTTGACCCAACTATAGGTTATGAGAGTCATATCGGCATCGGACATGAGCTTTTGGCGTAACAAGTCTGCACAGTGATCTACCCAAATCTGTGAGAATGATCTCTCCAATTAATTAATCGTATCGAGTGGTCACTTACCAAGGTGGTCGTGGAATCCTTTGGGATCTTGCTGAGACCATTTGTACGCCTCTACGTAGTACTCGGGATATGTATTCTCCCACATCATCTTCTGTGGTCTAATTTAGCTTTTCATGGTCGATAATCTTGCTATGCTACCTTACCACGCAGTGAATTTGGTGCACGAACTCCGGAAGAGCCATTATACCACCGCCTAGGCTGGAAGGTACTTTTACAGAATGCTTAGAGGCGTTGATTTTATTAAATTCTTCCTCCGAGATACTGATGGCACCCACTGTCATCCACTCAGCTTTATCTTCGATGCGTGAGGATCTACTCACTATGGTCGATGTCCGTCCACTTTGCATCTACCTCAGGAGTGACTGGACCTTTGTACGGAGACGACAGACCGAATGAACCCCGAAAGCGAACCTTTCGATAGTCATCGCTTAAAGCGACTAGGCCCGGTGCTTCGTTGTCAATTAGATGATCCCTTCAGTGTACTTATCCAATAGAGCAAACACTCACAATACTCAGAAAGTCTGGATACGCAGCTTCCAGTGGCGCGTGTGATGACGAGCGAGAAGACCAATATTGAAATGGAAATGGAAATCAGGATAATGCGCAGCAGCCACGGAAAAGCAACTCGACATAGGCCGGGCTTGCTGGATTGTCGGCACGTTTGACCCAAGTTCTCGCTGATCAAGGAGTCGCCCTCCTCAGACTGCGCTATGAAGACGACGGCAGAAGATTAAAGGGATGTAAAAAGGCAGATTTTCAAGATCCTGGAGGCCCCTGTGTAAAACGTATCAAACGGACGTATTTTAAAATCGGATGTGAGGAGACATTCAACTTGCGTCATTAGCTTTAGTAGGTACATCAATCGGAATCTTTCATGCAAGCGGCTCCAGATCCTTTTATGCCTAATTGCTGAGCCCGGCAGGATAGACAGGCATTAAAACAGAATGGGTAGGGGGCAAACAAGAGACTGTTGTGTTGACTGGTCTATTTGATATTATCGGCGCGGCTACACATCGTAGGATTTTACGATGCGTTTTGAACCGCTTGATGAGATTCCAAAGGATCAGATAGTGTATCCTGCAGTGTCCCTGTGTCGCAACATTTACCATTTCAAGTCCTGATCTACTCGGATATGTCCGTTGATGTCACCCAACAGACGACTTCTACGTACTCTGACATTAGCTCTTTCTATAGCTGCATATCTTGGAGTAAGGCAATATTAAGTGACCATTCTTGAAGCCTTTGAGCAGCCTAGATTGTCGGGAATAAACAGTTGAGAGTCTGGAATGCCGTCGGAAAGGTCAGTCTACCGCTTCATGCAGGGTGGATAACTTAATGGTCAAGACTACGCGGAAAAGAAGTCAACATGTCTGATCCAGAAAGGCTACAAATACATCGCCAGTACGCCTTTCTTTCCTCACCTCAATTCAAATCTCAAATCAACTCACTTACAGTCCGCCCTCACTATACTCGCGCATTAGAAATGCATATCAAAGCCTCAGCCATCCTAGTCCTCGGGCTTCTCGGGATGACTGGTTGCATGCCTGTAAGCTCTGGTATGAATGCCCTTTCTCCAAACATCTGTTGGCTTGAAGTGACGTATCTGTAGATAATCTGCTTCCTGACCGCTCCCAAAGCCAAGCGCCGGAGAAAAGGCTCGTCACGGGACGGGATGACAAGGTTGTCAATGAAATCATCACATACACTGACGACCACATGACTAAGCGGGATGATAAGGTCGTCAACGAAATCATCAGATACACCGACGACGACATGACCAAGCGGGACGACAAGGTTGTCAACGAAATCATCAGATACACTGACGATGAGATTGTGGAGTGAGATGATGCGTTCGCCATCTAGGGTACTTGAACCAGATGGTGTGTTGGGGTTTGCGGTATAGATACTGGATTTCATGTGGCAGGGCTGTTGATATTTTTGAAATGGGGATCAAATTTCATCGAGACAGCTTGCTCACAGAATTGATGGACTGCTACTCCTCTCCTTGGGATAGTGCTTTAGTTCTAGAGCTCAAGGGGAGGAACGAATTTCGATCAAAATAGCTTACTAGATCTCCTGGTCATCTGCAGTTTCCCCGTCAACCTCTGTAGGCAGTGGTCAAGAGTGAAGTAAATCATACTCAGCGGCAACGCCTGGCCTTTATCTCCAATTCCTGATGCTCAAACACTTCCTACTTGCATTTATGCAAGGGCCTTCAATTCAATAAGGTGAAATCGTGAAGAAGGGCTCGAAGCGCCTTGGTAATCGTTCTTGTGATGGATTAAGAACAGATGAGCATGCGCGTCCATGAAAATGAAGTAATAAAATAGCATCCCAAAATCGAGTCGTCTACTGTACAAAGAGTCGTTCCCACACATATTGAACCTACCCTACCATTTTATAACTACATACGGAGCAGCGTACACGCCGTTTCCATGGATATGCGCTGCAGGCATCGCTAATTGACGATCAACTGAAGGACTGAGAGCATTGAGCATGTGAGCTCCACTAGGCGATTCCAGAGCTACCTTAATTTCCTCTATATACTTAATTTATGATGCTTAGAAGAAGCTTTAGATGCTCGACTATCATGAAATCGAACCATACCTTCTATACCCCGTTCTAACAATGCAATTTGGTATCTCAAAACAAGAAACCCCTACACCTCGTCTACCCATTACCGACGGGCGAGAGAAACAACGAACAGACTTTGCAGTATACCGACACCTGACTAGCAGTCACATAATAATACAGATGATATCCCGTCGCCGTATTATCATCCGCACTCGTCGTATTCTGAACACAGAAATTGAACGGCGCATTCGCTGCTGTGTTATTCAAAAACAGCTGTGTGCGCCCCGTACCATCCGTAAGAGCATTCCCGTACCATGTCTTGTTTCCATATGCCGATCGCGTGTCCCAGAAGATTTTGCCAGTAGTGACGCCGGTTGGAACCCCGTAGTAGGAGTTGTTGGTGACAGAGTAGAGCTGCTTCACGCTGGTGAGGGCGAAGACCTCACGTCTGGAGGGGAAGAAATAGTTGTCGGTCATGTGGGTCGAGGGGTCGGAAAGAGCCCAGCCGGCGTTGGCGTTGGGGTCCGGGGAGATGGCCAGGTAATTTGGCGGCGCGGAGGGGGCGTTAGATGCAACGGTAATAGTGGTTGTGGACGTGATTGTTGTAGTGGTAGTGGCAGTACTGGTTGGGTTGGTGGAGACGCCGGAGGAAATCGTCTGTGTTGTTATGGCTGTTTGGTAGACTGTGGTCACCGCGGTGGTCGAGGCTACGGTCGTGGTAGTTGTAGTGCTGGTGGTAGTGGTGGTCGATTCGATCACTGTCGATGTCTGCGTTACTGGCGTTGCTTCTTCGCTGCACGCAGAGCTCAAAATACTTGCAGGGAAAGTGGCCAGTGCAGATGGCGTGCTAAGAGTGGATGAGGTGGCTTGGCGTATCTCAAGGTCACGCTTCTTCATTCCCGTGACTGTTCTTGCAACAATTGTGTACACAGTCGCAGTCGTGGTAACCACTGGCTGCGTTGTCGTGGAAGGAACGGTGGTGAATTGGGTATGCACGACAGAGCTTGTAGGTGTTGCACTGACGTACGAGATTGCTGTCGTAGTTGCGCTGGAAGTTTGTATGATTGTAGACGTCGTCGTGGAGACTGGGGTGCTGTAGCCTAGAAGCTGCGAGCAAAACGGTTTCAGACTTTGTGATTCGATAATCGAAGTTGCCGCCGCGACTTGGTCCACCGTCGATGTACTCGACGTTGTGACTGATGGAGTGACAGATGGGGTGACGGATGGGGTGACGGATGGGGTGACGGATGGGGTGACGGATGGGGTGATCGATGGGGTCACCGATGAAGTGATCGATGGGGTCACCGATGAAGTGACAGAGGGGGTGACTGATGGAG
>JAABUP010000479.1_pt1 | contig 88498 bp, 89 predicted proteins | sample 5559201 | NCBI WGS metagenome assembly JAABUP01 (sample SAMN10711887, study PRJNA513373) | rock metagenome | isolation source: Antarctica rocks | place: Antarctica | reverse complement strand
GGCTAGACACCGTGATCATCAGCGGGGCCGTACCCGCCCCCACGTAACACCGGAAACACGGAGTTCTACGACACTCCAGTCACATCGGTCCCAACGGCCCCAAAGCTCCGATGTGACGGAGCCCTGGCCTTTAGGTGCTCGTCAGCCTTGCTGCGGTCCTCGGGCAGGTAGTAGAGGAGCTGCTCGGAAAGACTGGGGATGGTGTAAGCCCAGCCTGACTTGCGCAGTCGTTCACACTGCCCCGCGGCCGTTCCACAGTGCCGTGCCGTCCCGTGATCAGCGAAGTGAGATGTTCGGACGGGGTGAGGGTCCGCCGACAACGACCAGGATCGGCAGCCTGAGAGCGGTCAGCGCCCGTCGCGCCCGCTCGACAGCGGCGCCGTTCGCGCCCGGCGCGACCCAAAGCGACGGCAGGCGGTCGATGACGGGTCGCCAGCGTCGGGTTCTGTGTCTGTTCCAGCTCAACCTCCAAGGCCCACCGGACAGACGGACCTCCCCCACGAAGCGCCCCGCGTGGTCGAAGGTCCACTCGAGGTCTTTCAGGCTCCAGCGCAGCAGCTTGTAGGCCGGGCGGGACAACTTCCACCGCCAACGGTGAATCGACTTCCGTAGCGGTGGAAGTTGCGCGAGGTCTCGTGTGCCGGGCGCCGCGGGTGCCCGTCTCTGACTGTTGTCGTCCATGACGTAAGCGTGGCGTCGGCACCGGACGGGTCCGGGCCCGTGGTTCTTCAGCGGCTGCCGAGGTCGATGCGCAGTATGCGGACGACGGGATGTTCGTCGTCGTCGGCCCCGCCCCGGTAGGTCGGGTGGTACTCGTAGTCGATCCGGCCGGCACCGGTGATCTCGTAGTGGATGCGGTTCGACCAGCCGTCCTTGCCCTTGTTGTGCTTGCCGCGGAGCATGCCGCTCGTGCCCACGTTCGCGTGCCGGTCGGGTGCGGAGGTGACATGGTCGTAGAAGCGCTGCGCGTTCTCGAGGCCGACGCGGTCCGCGAGGCACTCCCAGTCCTTGGCGTACTGGCGGTGGACGAGCAGCCGCCACCGGGGTTTCCCGGCGGGCCTGCCGCTCGGGGCCCTGGCGGCGACGAAGGGGCGGTACGCGCCGGGCCTGGGCAGGTTCACGGGGTCGCGCTGGGCCGTGCCGTCTCGACAAAGTCGTCGGGGTTGAAACCGCCACGCAGGATGGGTCCGGACACGGGGTCTGCGAGGCTGATCGCGGTGTAGCGCCAGTCCCGCATGAGCGTCTCCACGGGACGCGGGTCGCGCTGGCTGGCCGCGACCACGAGGGCGCTTCCGAGGTCGTCGCGCATCTCCGCGAGGTCGTCCTCGTCCAGGGTCGCGGCCCAGGCGACCTGGCCGAAGTCGCTGGGCTGGCGCTGGTCGCGCGGGCGCTGCAGCGCGGTCTCCAGTCCCAGGTAGGAGATGACCCAGGCGGTGATCCCGCGGAGCCCGTCGAGGTCGGCTGCGGGGACCATGACGAGCGGGGTCCCGTCGGTGTCGCGAAGGTGCGCCTCGCCTGTCTTGGCCCGGTCCAGGAACTCGCGACGCCCTGTCCCGGCCAGGTCGCTGGCCTGGTAAGTACGGTCCATCACCGCCACGGTGACCACCTCCGATCCAGGATCTTACACACGATCCTGTCAACCCGATCGGCCGTGTGATGTTCCCGCTTGAGTGGACCGGGGCCTCGCCGTCGATGACGCGGTGGTCACCCAGTCGTGTTGGTGTAGGGAGCCACCGCACCTGTCACGAGGCCAACGCTCCGACCTGCGGCTTTGCAGCGGTGCTGTCAGGCCCATGAGCTGACTTGGGACAGCTATCTCGTCACCTTGAGCCCTCCATGGGGCAGCGGGGGCGCGTCAGCGACGCTCGGGCTGGACCGGGTAGTCCTTCCGTTCGGGTGCGGCGGGGTTGCCTCCGCTGGACGCCGGCTCGGCGGGCTGCGTCGGCGCGGGCTGATCTTTGCTGGGACTGGTCATGTGGTGCTCCTTGTGATGACAGTGCCGTTGAGGGCGAGGTCGAGGGTGATGCCGGTGACGGCGGCGATGATGCCCGTGAGGAACGCTGCCGCTCTCGCGCTCGCGTCCCTGGTCAACCGCGGACTGCTCGTCTACGCCGACCAGGGCGACCAGGGCGACCTGTTGCAGCCCGGCCCGGACTCCCTCGACGTCCGTCACACCCCGAACCTCTTGTCAGTCGATACCGCTATAGTAGTGCTATGTCCTCTGTCGTCGGGCTCGACGAGCCCATGAGCGTCCGCGAGGCCGCCGCCGTCCTCGGACTGGCCGACTCCCGCGTGCGCGCCCTCGTCGCCGCGGGACGGCTGCCCGGGCTGCGCGTCGGCGGACGCTGGATAGTCGACGGCCACGCCGCACGGGACCGTGCCGCCTCCGGCAGCAGGCCCGGCCGACCGCTGTCCCCACGGGTCGCGTGGGCGCTCCTGGCCGGCCTCTCCAGCATTCCCGTCGAGCTCCCGCAGCCAGAACAGAGCAGGTTGCAGGCCAGAGTCAGACGGGCACCCGTTGGTGACCCGCTGCACTGGCGAGTGTGGCTGCGGGAACGTGCAGCCGTCGTGCGCTACCGGATGCCGCCCGGCGAGTGGGACGCGCTGCTGCTGGACCCCAGGCTCGTCGTCGGCGGCACCGACGGCGCGGCCCGCGGCCTCGGCCTCGCCGGTGGCGGGCTGCACGAGGCGTACGTCCGGGCCGCTGATCGTCACGCCCTCGTGCGTGACGCCGGGCTCCTGCCGTCCGCCCGCCCCGACCTGGTGCTGCGCGTCGTCCACGGCCCGTGGCCGTTCCCCGCCCCCGACCCGGCCGACGCAGCCTGGGCACCGCTGCCGGTCGTCGCCGCCGACCTCGCCGACGCTGACGACGACCGCAGCCGCCGCGTCGGCGCGGCCGAACTCGCCCGCGCCGCCCGCGCCTGGGCAGGTGCGCCACATGGCGTGTGACCGCAAACCCGCGAACAACGCCGCCGTCAGCATCGCGGCGGCGCTCACAGGCAGATCCCGGACCCACGTCGTCGACTTGTTCCACGCTGCCGCGTCGACCAGCCGCGACCAGCGTCACGCCGACCCCGACGACGTCGCCGCAGCCCTGTTCCGGCTGCGCGGCGCGGTCACCGCGTCCGACCTGCCCGACCACGACAGGACCCGGCTGGCCGTGCTCGCCGCAGATGCCACCCGGGCGAGCCCCGGCCCGACACGCGCCCAGCTCGCCGCATGGGACGCGGTCCTGCCACCCGGCGCCGGACCGGGCGCGACCACGGCACTCGTCAACCCCGCGCAGCCGGCTGTCGTGCGGCTGCCCATCCTCGCCCCTGACCACCACGCCGCGTGGACAGCACTCCTGGACCTCCGCGACGCCCGCCCGGCCGGCTGGTGCATCGTCGGCGGGCAGATGGTCGCCCTCAACGCATGGGAACACGGCCAGCAACCCCCGAGGGCCACCACCGACGCAGACCTCGTCGTCGATGTCCGGTCCCGCCCCGACGCGCTGCACGACATCACCCGCGTGCTCGAACGCCTCCGCTTCACCCAGGACGGTGTCAGCCCCGATGGCGTCGGGCACCGTTGGAAACGCCGCACCGGCGACGGTCCCACCGCCAGCATCGACATTCTCATCCCGGAAGGCTCCGGGCAGCGCGTCACGCGCCGGACGACCACCGGTGCCAGGACCATCGAGGCGCCGGGAACCACCCAGGCGCTGCAACGCGCACGACTCGTCCCCGTCGACCTCATCGGCCGCACAGGAGCCGTGAACTGCCCCTCATTGCTCGGGTCTCTCGTCGCCAAGGCCGCCGCGCATGGCGCCGACCACCACAAGGAACGACACTGCACCGACGTCGCTTTCCTCGCCGGACTCGTCACCGACCCGCGGCCGTTGCTCGCTCAGACCACCCGCAAGGACAGGCAGCGCCTCACGGCGGTCCTCGCGGCCATGCCCGACGGGCATCCCTGCTGGCGCGGCACCCCCGACTCGCCCGCAGCCCGCGCCGTCCTCGTCCTGCTCGCCGCTGCTCCCACAGCGCCCGCCTGAACTGTTGCCGAACCCACCGGCCAGACGCGACACCTGATGACTGCCCGAAAACATGGTCACCCCACCAGGTCGAAGACGTGGAAGATCGGCAGGTAGAGGGCGACGATCATGCCACCGACCACGACGCCGAGGAAGGCAATCATGATGGGCTCGATGAGCGCAGTGAGCTGCTCGGTGGTCGCCTCGACCTCCTGGTCGTAGAACTCGGCGATCTTCTCCAGCATCGTGTCCAGGGCTCCGGTGTCCTCGCCCACGACCATCATCTGGACCACCATGGACGGGAATATGTCGTGGTGCTCGAGGGGCTTGGCGAGCGACTCACCCGTGCGCACGCTCTCCTGGACGTCGCGCACGGCGCGGGCCAGCACGACGTTGCCCGTCGTATCGGCCACGATGTCCAACGCCTGCAGGATGGGTACGCCGGAGCGCATCATCGTCCCGAGGTTGCGGGCGAAACGGGCCAGCGCGATCTTCTGGAAGAGCATTCCGAAGACCGGGATCTTGAGCTTGAGCGGGTCGACGACGTTGCGCACCCGCGGGTCGTCCTTCTTCTTCTTCCAGACGATGGACAGCCCGAACATCGCCACCAGGATCACCGGGGCCAAGGTCTTCAGCAGGTTGCTGGCCGCCACCAGCAGCCTCGTCGGCGCCGGCAAGGTGCCCCCGAGGGTGGCGAAGATGCCGACGAACGACGGCACGACGAACAGCAGCATGGCCGTGCACATCAGGATCGCCATGACGAAGACGACGACCGGGTAGGTCATCGCGGACTTCACCTTGCCCCGGAGCTTGACCTCGGCCTCGTAATTGGTCGCGATCTGCAGCAGCACCGCGTCGAGGAAGCCGCCGATCTCGCCGGCCTTGGTCATATTGATCATCAGGGGGGGAAAGCACTTCGGGTGCTTCGCCATCGCGGCCGAGAGCGAGACGCCTGTCTCGACGTCGTTGCGCACCTCACGGACGACCCGCTTGAGCTCGATGCTCTCGGTCTGGTCGGCCAGGATGTTCAAGGCACGCAGCAGTGGCAGCCCCGAGTTGATCATCGTGGCAAACTGCCGCGAGAAGATCGCCAAATCCTTGAGCTTGACCTTGGTCTTCTTGCCCCCGAAGCCGGGGATGCTGAGCTCCTTCTTCATCCCCGTGTTGGTCTCGGAGATCTGCACGGGGCTGAAGCCCATGGTCTTGAGCTTCTGCACCACCAGCGCCTGCGAGTCCGCCTCGAGGGTGCCGTTGACGAGCTTCCCGGCGCGGTCCCGGACGGAGTACTGGAAGGTCGTTGGCATCGTCGTCTCCCCGGTCAGGCCCGGCCGCAGAGCCGGTTGTAGTCCTCGGCGTGGTGGCACTTCTCCAGGCCCGCCTCGTACGTGATCTTGTGCTGCTTGACGAGTTCAGCCAGCGACTGGTCCATCGCGATCATCCCGTGCTTGGCGCCGGCCTGCAGGGAGGACGGGATCTGGTGGGTCTTGCCCTCGCGAATGAGGTTGCGAATGGCCGGCGTCGCCACCAGCACCTCGGCGGCGACCACCCGACCGCGTCCGTCGACCGTGCGGCAGAGCGTCTGCGACACCACGCCCTGCAATGAGCCGGCGAGCTGCACGCGCACCTGCTGCTGCTGGTGCGGAGGAAAGACGTCGATCACGCGGTCGATGGTCTGTGCCGCGTCCGCCGTGTGCAGCGTGGCGAAAACGAGGTGACCGGTCTCGGCAGCGGTCAACGCCACCGAAATGGTTTCCAGGTCACGCATCTCACCCACCAGGATGATGTCCGGGTCCTGGCGCAGCACGTGCTTCAGCGCGTTCTGGAAGGAGTGCGTGTCCTCCCCCACCTCGCGCTGGTTGACCAGGCACTTGCGGTGGGTGTGCAGAAACTCGATCGGGTCCTCGACGGTCATGATGTGGTCGGCCCGCTGCCGGTTCGCCAGGTCGACGAGCGACGCCAACGTGGTGCTCTTGCCGGACCCGGTCGGGCCGGTGACAAGGACGAACCCCCGGGGCAGCATGGCGAAGTTGGCCACCGAGGGCGGTACGCCGATCTGGTCCAGCGGCCTGATCTCGAACGGGATGATGCGGAACGCCGCGCCGAGGGCATCGCGCTGGCGGTAGAGGTTCACGCGGAAGCGGGCCCGGCCGGGGACGGCGTAGGCGAAATCCAGCTCCCACTGCTCCTCGAAGCGCTCCCGCTGCTTCTGCTGGATGATCGCGTACATCATCCGCTGGATCACCGGGGGGGTGAGCTCGTCGTGGTGGTCCAGGGGCACAAGGTGACCGTGGAGCCGGACCGTCGGCTTTGCTCCCGTGGTGATGTGCAGGTCCGACGCGCCGCGCTCGAGCATCTCGACGAGCAGCTCGTCGAGGTGCACCTCGCGACCACCGCCATGCTCCTCGACCACGGTGAGGGGGAGGGGAGCGGCCGGCTCGGCGGTGAAAGCGGACGGCGGTGCCGCCGTCGGGTGGGCGAACGGAGCGCTCCCGCCGAGGCGGGCGGGGCCGGCTGTCGGGGGCGCTGGAGGGGAAGGGGGGGCTGGAGGGGAAGGGGGGGAAGCGCCGTACGCCCCCGGCGGTGCGGCGGGCGCCGCGGGCGGTGCAGCGGGCGGTGCGACCACGAATCGATTCGCCGGCGTGCCGTTGGTCGTGCCGTCCACGTGCCCTCCACGGGGTTGCGTCCAGGTGCGTGCCTCGTGCGGGATCGACCGCCTCCTGGTGTCCCTTGAGCCGCCACCTGGGTCGCGCCCTCAGACCACGACCCGGAAGATCTCCTCGAGCGACGTGACGCCTTCCGCCACCTTCACCAGACCGTCGTCGCGCAAGGACTGCATGCCCTGCGCCGCGGCCGTGCGCCCGATGGTTTCCCCGCTGGCACGCTCGATGGTCAGCCGCTCGATGTCCTCCGTGACGGCCATCACCTCGTGCAGCGCAAGCCGACCCTTATATCCCGTCTTCGAACACGCGCTGCACCCCACCGCCCGGTAGAGGACCTCGGGTCGTGGCAACGAGGTGGGCCACCGGGCAGTGCGCAGCGCCTCGTCGCTCACGTCGTAGGGCTGCTTGCACTTGGCGCACAGTCTGCGTGCCAGCCGTTGTGCGAGCACCGCGTCGAGCGCGCTGCTGACGAGGAAGGGCTCGATGCCCATCTCGGTCAGCCGGGTGACAGCACTGGGTGCATTGTTGGTGTGCAACGTGGAGAGCACGAGGTGCCCGGTGAGGGCCGCCTCGACGGCGATCTGCGCGGTCTCATGGTCGCGGATCTCGCCGAGCAGGACCACGTCGGGATCAGACCGCAGGATCGAGCGCAGTGCCTTGGCGAAGGTGAGCCCGGCCTTGACGTTGACCTGCACCTGGTTGATTCCGGGGATGCGGTATTCCACCGGGTCCTCGACGGTGATGACATTGATCTCGGGCCTGCTGACGATGTTGAGCGTTGCGTAGAGGGTGGTCGATTTCCCGGATCCGGTGGGTCCCGTCACCAGGAGCATCCCGTAGGGCCGGATGTAGGACTGCTCCCAGCGGGCGAAGTTGTCCGCACGGAACCCCAGGTCGGTCAGCTTCAGCAGCGCGGTGGAGTTGTCCAGGATCCGCATCACGATCTTCTCGCCCCACACCGTCGGCAGCGTCGCCACCCGCAGGTCGATCTTCATGCCGTTGGTGGAGACCGACAGCCGGCCGTCCTGGGGCACCCGCCGCTCGGCGATGTCGATGTCGGCCATGATCTTCAGCCGGCTGGTCACGCCGGCACTGATCGTCCTGGGCGAGCGCATCACCTCGTGCAGCACCCCGTCGATGCGAAAGCGCACCCGGAGATCCCGCTCGGTTGGCTCGATGTGGATGTCGGACGCGCGGTCCTGGATTGCCTGGTTGATGAGCAGGTTGACGAACCGCACGATGGGGGCGTCGTCGACGATTTCCCTGACGGCGGCGAGACCGCCGTCGTCGTGGCCGGCGTGCAGCGAGGTGGTGAGGTCGTCGAGCTCACCGTCCATTCTGTTGTAGCGGTTGATGGCGGCGAGCAGGTCGGCCCTGGTCGCGACGACGGGCTTGACCTCGCGGCGGGTCATCGAGCGGATGTCGTCGAGGGCGAAGACGTTCGCCGGGTCCGCCATGGCCACGACGATGCGCTCGCCGTCGAAGCCGATGGGGAGCGCGGTGTGCCGTCGGGCCAGCGCATCGGGCAGCAGGACGACCGCGCCGGAATCGACCGGGTAGTCCGACAGGTCGACGAAGGGCAGGCCGATCTGGGTCGCCAGGGATGCGACAAGCTGGCTCTCGGTCAGCATCCCCATGTCGACGAGGACCCGGCCGAGCGGCCGCCCGAGACGCTGGTGCTCGGCGAACGCGCTCTCCAGCTGCTCGCGGCCGAGGAGGCCGCCCTCGATGAGGATGTCGCCGAGCTGCTTCACCGTTGCCCGAGCGGGGATCGCTGGCCGCTGCCGGCCACCCCGGGTTGGCCGAGCGAGGAGAGCAACGCCGCCTCCCCGATGGCTAGCTGCGGCCATCGCCGGGCGAGCGGCAGCCACCGTGCCGCCGTGACCCGTGCCGCTTCGCGGTCGCCGTCAAGCAGCTGCAGACGTGCACGCTCCACGGCCAGCGGCGCATCGACGGCGGCAGCCCGTCGGGTGCCGCCCAACGCAGTCTCCCGCTGTGCCCTCGTCGTCGTCCCCGGCTGGGCCAGAGCCTGGTCGAGCAGGTGCCGCGCCGGCAGGTCGGACGCGAGCGGGTCCCGGGACGCGGCGGCTAGTGCTGCAGCCCGGGGCCCGGCAGGGAGAAGTTTGGCTGCCTCCGCCCGGCCGCGTGTCCTCTGCAGCGCGGCGGTTCCGGCAGCACCAAGCAGCGCGGCGAGCACCAGCAGCACCGGCACCGCGCGGCCGATCCACACAGGTGGCCGTGGCGCCGGCACGAGGACGCCACCACCACCGCCACCGCCACCTGCGACGACCAGGCCCCCGAGCAGCGCCGCCTCCAGCAGCACCGAGGCGTGACTCCAGTCGAAGTCCACGGCCGAATGTGCCAGCCCGGCGAGCAGTGAGACGGCAGCGACCAGCACCGCCGGCTCGACCTGCCCTCCCCGGATGGCGTCCCGGCATCGGCGGACGGCGAGCAGCCCCAGCCAGGCGCAACCCAGCAGGAAGGGCAGCGCGAGGAGCACGCCGCCGTCCGTGAGCGCCTGCAGATAGCCGTTGTGCGCGTAGTTCGACCTGGCCCAGCCGATGGGGACGTAGGGACGGCTCGACGCGATGAGCCCGTGGTACCCGCCACCCGCGAGCGGGTGGTGGGCCCAGGACGCCAGGGCCTCCCGCCAGAACTGGAGCCGGTAGCCACCGTTGGAGGTCAACGTCTCCCCACTGGTGCTGCGTGCTGCGGTCGCAGCGAAGGGGCTGACGCGATGGGTGAACAGCGGCGGCCCCGGCAACCCGTAGGTCACCGCCACCGCGACCCCGGACACCACCAGCCAGCGCAGCCCACGCCGCAGGCGGCCCTCCCGTGCGAGCACCGCCGCGGCACCCACGACCACCCAGCCGAGGAGCAACAGGGCCAGCGTGGCTCGGCTGGTGGACAGGACCACGCCTGCGGCACAGACAGGTGCGGCCACCCACCCCGCTGCCTGCACCGGCCGGACCCGCCACACCAGGAGGCCCAGACCGAGGAGGGCAGCAGGCAGGAGGTAGGCGGCGAACGGGTTGTGCCAGTAAAAGGTCCCGACCAGGCGCACTGAAGGGTCTCGGCCGCCCCACCAGGGCAGCAGGGCATGCGACAGCTGGTCCAGCCCGGCCAGCACCACGGCAGCGGCCAGCGTCGCACGCCGTGCCGACGTGCGGGCCCAGGCTGCGGCGATCGGCAGCGCCAGTCCGGCGGCGGCGTAGCCGGCGGCGTCGTCCGCGCCGGCCCAGCCGGTCGGCGACAGGGCGCAGACGGCCACCGCGCACACACCCAGTGCCCCGCCCAGGAGCGGGACGGTATGGGGCAACCGCCGCCAGGGCCGGGTGGCTGCCGCCGCGACGAATAGGAGGAGCAGCTCGACGGCCAGTCCGTAGGGGGCTCGACCACCGGTCGCGTGGGTCAGCGGGAAGGCCCACCACAGCACGGCGGGCAGCACGAACAGCGTCTCGACCTGTCCCGGCGTCGGGCGGCGCGCGCCCGGCTGAGCGTGCGCCGGCAGGGTGACCGCCACCGCTGGCTCGGCGAGGAGGGTCACAGCGGGTGCTTCGGCGGACCCGCCCAGCTGCTTGACCCGCCACGCAGCAGCCGGAGGTAGGCCAGGCCCACCGCCTCCCAGGAGTAGGTCGACTCCGCGTGGCTCCTGGCCAGGAGTCGGCGTTCATCCACGTCGGCACGCGCCATGGCGGCGAGCGAGCGGAGCAGCCGACGCAGCTCGTCCTCGTCACCGAAGAACAGCGCGCCGGCAGGCGTCGCCACCTCCCTGTTCTCCGGGGTGTCGAGGACAAGGCAGAGATTCCCGGCACCCATCGCCTCGATCAACGCGGGGTGCGTGCCACCCACCTCGGTCGCGTGCACGTAGCAGAGCGCACTTGCCTGCAGCGCGCGATAACCGGCGCCGAAGACCGCGCCGGGCAGGTACGCCCTCGGCGCGGCCGCTGCCCGCACCGCCGCGTCGAGCCCGTCGTCGTAGGTGGCCGACCCGAGCATGACCAGCGGGAGGGCGACCTGCGCGTCCGCGTGGGCCCGGGCGACCAGCAGGGGATTGTTCTCGCGTTCCCAGCGGCTGACGTAGAGCACGAATCCGTCCCTCGGCACGTCGACCGGCAGCTCCCCGGTGTCACGCACCAGCAGGTCCGCGCCGTACGGGATCATCACGCTGTCGCTGTCGTGCCGGACCCGGTAATAGGTGCGGACCTCCTCCGCATCGGTGACCAGCACGCTGGCGAGCCGCACGGACAGCCACTCCCCCATGCGATACCAGCTGCGGCCAGCCACCCCCCATTTGCTGCGCCGCCATTCCAGGCCGTCGACATTGAGCACTACCCGGCAGCGAAAGAGCCGGAGCAGCAGGAGCACGGGGGCATTCGCCGCGTTGCAGAGCACGACGTCCCTCGTGCGGGTGGTCAGCACGAGGTGCAGCGCCGACAGCCCGGTGTGCACGACGGTGTCGAGGTATTTGGAGCGCACGGTCGGCAACGTCACCAGCCGCACCCCCCGCCAGGCGGCGCCGGCGGTGGCGTAATGCGAGCGGCCGTAGACCGTGGTGGGGATGCCGGCGCCCACGAGGTGCAGGGCGAGCCGCTCGGCGAAGGTCTCAAATCCGCCGTAGTTGGCCGGGATACCCCTGGTGCCGAGGATCGCGACCCCGTGGCACAGGCTCCGCTCCCGGCGCGCGCGCACGGCGCGGCGTCGTGGGGTCAGGCCGGCGGCGCGCAGCAACGGGACCCCGTGCAGCACGGCGATGCTCGCGACCCGCAGGTCGAGCTGGCCGAGCCCGGGCGCGAGCAGGATGTCGACGCCGCTGCCCGCCAGCGCCGTCGCGAGACGTCCGGCAGCACGGGGGTCGGCATCCAGCGGGAGCACCAGCCCGTCGAGCCGCAGCTGCCTGGCCCGGGCGGCGAGGTCTTCGGGGGCGAGGTCAGCCGGCAACGTCGCGACCACGTCGTACGGCGCCCCCGGCGCCCGGGTGAGGTCGCCGTGCAGCCGACGGGCGGCGAGCCCCTCCCCCACCACGGCGTAGCGCTCCAGGCCGATGCCCAGCGGCACCAGCGCACGGCGGGCCCGCCGCAGCAGCCCGCGGGTCGCAACCCCGGCCAGCAGCAGGCCCAGCACCACCAGGCCGATCCACGCGCGGGAGATGTCGCTGTGCAGACCGACGGCGTTCACGACGAGCAGGGCCAGACCGATCGCGAGTGCGCCCTCCACAGCCGGCTCGACGTTGCTCCCCCCCGGTCGCAGCGCCGCCCTGCGGAACAGGCCGGCGGCGCGTGCGGCCACCGGCCACGCGACGAGCAGCCCGACGGTGACGCCCTGGTAGCGCGACGAGTACCCGGCGGGCAGGGTGACGCCCTCGAATCGGAGCCGGTAGGCGAACGCGGCGACGAGCAGGGCGCTGGAGGCGTCGGTGATGACCAGCAGCAGATCGGCACGCCGGCGCAGCCGGAGGGTGCGGACGTGCCAGCTGCTCACGCCCTGAAACTAAGCGGCCAGCCCGGACAGCTCCCGACGCCAACCGTCGACCACGCTCCCCCTGACCCGGTCGCGCAGCCCTTCCAACACGCCGACATCGGTGCGGCGCACCATCTCCACCGCCTCGGCCCATGCGCCGGGCGGCGACGCGGGCGGGACCAGCCCGGGCCAGTCCGCCCCCAGCAGTCCCTCCAGCGACGGGTGCCGTGGCGCCACCAGCGGCGTGAGGGACTCCACCGCACGGACCGCGACGCCACTCTGGAAGAGCCGCCGGTAGGGGAGCACGACGACTTCGCTGCCGGCCAGCAGCCGGTCGAACTCGGCCTCGCAGACAAAGGCGTCCCGCACCGACCAGCCATCGACGCTCGGCCAACCCCGACCGATGATCTCCCGGGGGCCCGGCACGGCTGACGTCGCCTGTAGGATGTCCAGATCGCGTGCCGGCTTGTACTGGCCCAACACACGCACCCCTGAGCGCGCCAGGGGTGGCCCCGCCCGCGCGCTCGTCAGGACCGGGTGGGCAAGGACGACGGGGCGGGGCCAGCCGCGGCTGAGCAGCTCCTGCGCGGCAGCATCGGTGTGCACGATGACCCGGACCCGCCCCCGCAGTCCCGCTCGCCCCACGCCGTTGCACAGCCGCCCGAACCCCAGCTGGCGTCGCAAGGGTGCGGCATCGTGCACGATCAGCCACACGTCGCCGCGGGAGCCCCGCCACAGGGCCGGCTCGAGCAGCCCTGCCGCCGGCCACAGGACGATGGTGGGGGCGATGCGGCGGCGGACACGTCGGACGGCGCGCAGGTGCTGCGCGCCCGCCAGGGCGACCCGGTGGGGTACGCCGCCGACCTCGACCCCCGCGGCGCCCAGCGTCAGTGCCGGCAGCCCGGCCGCGGCGAGGGTCTCCGTCAGCTCACGCTGGTAGTGCGCCAAAGCGAGTGGAAGCGGGTTGAACAGGCCGACGGACGTGGTCATTCGACGGCCACCCCTGACGGCACCAGGGCGGGGCGAGCCCCATCGCCGTCGTCCACCCGGCTCCGGGGCGGGCGGGGGCGCTGCGCGAACACCGCGGTGACAGCCGCGACGAGCAGCAGCCACGAGGGGACCGGCGTCGCTGCCGCCGTGGCCGACACCAGGGCGAGCGCCACCGCCTGCCGGGACTCGGCCCGCCACCCGTTGACGGCGAGCAGTGGCAGCAGCGTCAGGGTGGCATTCATGATCAGCGCGACCGCGAGCGGCCAGGCAGCGCCCGCGCGCAGCGCGACGGCCACGCACGCCGCGGTTGCGGGGAGGGTCATCAGGGCGGGCTGCCGGAATGCTTGGAATGCCCCGGCGGCGTAGGTGACCTGGGCGACGAGGGCGGCGGCCGCCGCCAGCGCCAACCAGCCCGCCCCCGCGGCAGCGACCCTGACGTAGCGGGGCTCCAGGACCGCTCCCGCGGCCAGCAGAGCGAGCAGCGGTGCAGCACCTCGCAGGACTCGGCCGAGGAGGTGGTGCGCCTCCGCGGCGCCGTCCCTGCTCCAGTGCACCAGCGCCGGCAGCGCCGCGTTGACCCCGATCCCCACCGCGGCGCCGACGACGCGTGTCACGATCCCGTAGACGGTGGCCGTGCCGCGGGGCAGCTCTGCCGCCGCTGTCTGCAGGAGCAGCCCCCCCGCGTAACCCACGGCGGCGTTCACGACCAGCCAGTGACACCGCCCTCGCAACGGCGGCGAGGTGGCCGTCGGCGCGTTCGCGTCCCCCCCTCCGAGGGAGCGAGCCGTGAGCAGGCCTAGCAGGGTGAAATTCCCGACGGCCAGGCCCCAGCACATCCGCTGGGCAGCTACCGCCCCCTGCGGACTTGCGAGCAGGGCCACGCAGGCCAACGCGTTCGCGGGAGCTGCGAGCCCCGCCATCAGCGCGGGACGGCCCGCGCAGGCGTGCCGCACACCGAGCACGGCGCTGGCGGCACCCGCGGACTGTGCCACCGCCAACGGGAGGGCCAGGGGCAGCACAGTTCCCATCGGGAAGCCCTGCAGCACCAGGATGCCAGCGGCGACGACCTGGAACAGCAGGGCCCCACCGGCGGCCATCAGCTGCGTCCTTCGCCACCCGCCGGCGTCTCGACCGACGGCAAGTCGGGCCGGATAGACGATGCCTTGCACCCAGACGGCGAGGACCGCCTGACCGAAGGCGAACAACACGACGTAGGCGTCGGTCGTGCGGCTGAAACCGCAGCGAGTCACGAGCAGGGAGACCTGGACCAGTCCCAGGGCGTTGGAGACGGCCCCCACGGATCGCGCGCGCACGGCCCTCACGTCGGCCACGTCCCGCCGTAGGCCAGCACCAGCTCGTCGTCGGCAGCGGCGGCCGGGGGGTGTAGCGGCGGCTCTCGCGCCTCGCGCAAGGCGGTGTCCAGGGCAGCCGGGTCCTCGGGGTCGACAATGGTCAGCCCTGGTTGCACCCATGCGGGTTGGGCCCGTGCGACCCCTGGGGAGACCACGGCGGGAGCACCATGCGCTGCACCCTCGGTGACAGGCAAGCCGATGCCTTCGTAGTCGCTCAACAGCACGACGGCCCGGCAGCTCCGGTAGAGGTCGACCAGGTCGGCCTCGCCCACGCGTCCCGCCGCCAGCACGTTGGCTGGCAGGTCGAGCCGCTCGGTGCCCGATCCGACCAGGACCAGGCGCAGGTCGGGAGACCGTTCCATCGCCGCGAGCAGCAGGTCGAGGCGCCTTCTCGGTACCGGACCGCCCACGTGCAGCAGGTCGTCGTTGCGGGCGGTGTGCGCGCCTGTCGTATGACGACGTTGCGTGACGCCACCGGTGACGACAGGCGTGTCCCCCACGGCTCGGCACACCATGCCGGGCATTGCCTCAGCTGTGGCCCCGCTGACGACGTGCACGAGCGTCGCGCGCCGCACTGAACCCAGGACTGCGGCACCCCACAGCAGTCGGGTTCTGGCGTCGAGCCGGCCGTCCCGGAACGGCCCCCAGTCGTACACGGTGTAGAGCCGGGTTGCCGGCTCGGTCGGCAGCAGGGCACCGAAAGAGTGGACCGCCTGCACGTCGTGCAGCAGTCGGCGCGGAGCGGGCCGGACCAATTGGGCGGCACGCCGGCGTGCCGTGACCACATCCACCACCGGGGGAAGGCTCCCCGTCCAGTCCGCGTCCTCGTCCATGAGCACCCGCAGGCGCAGGCCAGGGATCGCCTCCAAGAGCGCCTGCGCAGTGTTGACGACCACCCGCTCGACACCGGTCAGCTCCGGCGAGAGTCCGGTGGCTAGCCAGAGGACGTCGCGGCGCGCAGCCAACGGTGCACCGCCTCTCGGGAGTCGGGCGGGTGCAGGCGGCGGCGGGGTTGATCGGCGGCGCGGACGATCGCCGCGGCCAACGTGTGTGGCTGACCCGGCGCCACGACCTGCTGACCGGCTGCGAGGAGAGCCCCCGCCAGGCCGGACTCCGTCGTGGTGACCACCGCGCAGTCGTGTGCCAGGCCCTCCAGGAGCGGGAGGCCCACCTGCTCCCGCCAACCCGGGACGCGTTGGCTGGGGAGCACCACGACGGACGCGCGGGCCAGCGCGGCGTGCACCTGCGGCCGCAACGGGGCGACGGCGACCTGCACGTCGGCCCGGTCCGCCGCCGCCTCCGCCTCCGCCAGGAGCGCCCCGAACCCCATCAGTGTCAGGCGAAGCCCCGGCCTGGCGGCTGCGACGAGCGGCCAGGCCGCCAGCAGGGCCGGCAGCCCCTTACGAGCCGAGAACTCAGCCAGGTAAAGCACGCTGTCGCCCCGCACGTCGGCGCCGCCCTGCTGGCCACCGGCACCGGCACCGCAGGGCACGCACGGTGGCAACGACTCGGCGATCGTCGTCGTCAGCAGGCCGCGCAGCGGCCCGGAAAGGCTCTCCTCCCAGTTACGTCGGGCCGCATCCGTCCCGAACACCACGCCGTCCAAGAGGGCGACGGAACGGCTCCACCCGGCCAGCAATACCGGGTCGAGCTTGCTGGCCACGCTGCCCGGCAGGCCCAGCCGGCGCACGCTCAAACCCTCCCCAGTCGGCAGGTTCTCGATCGCGAGGGTCGCGACGAACGCACGGGGTCGGTCGGCTCGGGCCGGGCGGAGTCGCACGCCCAGCAGGACCAGCAGGGTGCCGGGCCAGGCGCGATACCAGTGCGGTTCTGGCACCTCCAGCAGTGTCGGGTGGGCTCGCCGGGCAGCCAGCATGAGCTGCCACCAGCTTCCCTCGATGATGCGACCAGACCACCCGAGCAGGAGCCCGGGATCGAGATCGCGCGCGCGGCGGCGCGTCAGCACCAGATCCGGACCATCGCGGGCACCGAGCCGCTCCAGGACGCTGCTGCGTAGCTCGGGAACGACCACGAGGTACGGGAAGGTCCGCCCACGCCGGCTCACCGGTCTGAGGGGGTTGACCGGTGGACGGTCGACCCAGCACCGCCGCGAAGCAGCGTCTCGACCTCGGGTGTGGCAGGGACAGCCGCACGGGCCGGGTCAACCTCGACGCCCGGGCGCTGCACGGCGTCGATGTGGTGCATGACCTGGCCGAGGCGCTCCCCTTCGCGGACGGGTCCTTCACCGAGGTGCTGTGTGAGGACGTGCTGAAGCACGTGGACGTGGTCCCCGTGCTGCGCGAGCTGCACCGCGTGACCGTCCCGGGCGCGCTCGTGCGCGTCCGCAGCCCGCACGTCAGCGGCCGGCTCGCGCACCTCGATCCCACCCACCGGCACAGTTTCTCCATCGAGACACTGCGCTACTTCGTCGACAGCGGACCCGGCGACGACTACTACTTCGACTTCGCCTTCACCGCGATGGTCGGCGCGCGCATCCTGCTGCCGGACCGTCGGGGGCCGCCGTGGAACCGCGCCGTGCAGCGATGGGTCAACAGAAGCGGTCGCTGGCAGGAGTTCTACGAGGAGAGCGCCCTGTGCCATCTCTTCCCTGCCGTGAACGTCGAGGTCACGCTCGTCCGCTGACGCAGGGGCCCCCGCTCTACCGCTGCCGTCTTGCACGACGTGGTCCACCTCAGACGTGCGGGCCGGTGAGCCGCAGCAGGAGGGACCTCGTCACGTCGGCATCCTGCTCCGGCAGGACATCGAGGACGTCAAGAACATTGTCGTCGGCTACGGACTGGTCGGCCGCGGATTCGTCGGCCACGGATTCGTCCGCCGCGACCACGTCGACATCGACCGCGACGGGCTGCGGTTGCAGCGGGTCGTCGGCCGGGTTGCCCTCCAGCGCCGCCAGCAGCAACGAACGTCGCGACCCCGCGACCGGGTCCGCCGAGGCGGTGAGCAGTCCTCGCTCGACCAGTCCCGCGAGCAGCGACACGACGGTCCACTCCCCGCGCCCGGAGGCTTCCACGAGGGCCGACACCGAACGACCGGCACCGACGAGCGCGAGCAGGCCCCACTCCTCCACCGAGCAGGACGGGGTCTCGGCCGGCACGGGCACCAGCGACAGGACGGCGTCCGCGGCCGGCACCCGCATCACCAGCTCCGGCCACGCGGCGAGCCGTGCCTGGCCCTCGGCCACGACGTCCTCGACGGCCAGCTGGACCGGTGCCTCGACCTGCAGATCAGCCGGCAGATTCACAGCCAGATCGTCCCCGCCGAAGGCGAACGAGAACGAGCCGGCCCGCCACCGCAGCAGCTCGAAGACGGCATCGACGACCTGCTCACGGGCGACCGGCACCAGCTCGTCCGGCGGGACGCCGGCCACCACCTCGGCGGCCGTCGCGGCCGTACCGAGCGCATCGTCGGTGACCAGCCCGGCGGCGACGACCCGGCGCAGCAGCGCGGAGCTGGCGTCGTCGGAGGACGCGGCGACGACCAGTCCGTCCCGCACCCGCACCTGGCCGACTGCCCCCGTCGTGGACCCGGACAGCCGCAGCACCCCGGTCTTGCGCGTCGTCGCAAGCAGTGCGAGCACGTCCGGCAGGCTGAAGGCATCCAGCGATCCCTCGAGCGTCACCGTGAGCCCTTCGGCCGATCAGCCCAATGACTGGAGGGCCCCCACTAACACCGACGGCGACACGATGCGCCCGGTCATCCACTCCACCTGCGCGACCGCCTGGGCGACCAGCACCTCGCGCCCGCCGGCCACCGGGGCGCCGGCGCGGAGCGCGGCCGCACCGAGGGCGGTCGGCCACGGCTCGTAGAGCACGTCCACCAGCGCGCAGGACGCCGGCCACCCGCGAGCCGCCAGCACGTCGGTGACGCCGGCCGGCACGCAGGCCACGACCAGGGAGTACGCCGACGGCGTGAACGCCTCCCAGCCGACCACCGGCACGCCCGATGCCCCCGGTCCCGCCGGGCTCGCCGCCGGCCGCCGGGCGACCACCGCGACCCGGCGCCCGAGCCCGAGCAGCGCGGCCACGGCTGCCTTCGCCGTACCCCCCGCCCCGAGCACCGCCGCCGACCCGTCACCCGCCGGCAGCCCGAGCACCGCCGCGCGGACGCCCTCGACGTCGCTGTTGTGCCCGACCAGCCGCCCGTCGACCGGGAGCACCGTGTTCACGGCGGGCACCGGCGACGACACGGCGTCCAGCAGCGGCAGCACCGCCTCCTTCAGCGGCATGGTCAGGGAGTAACCGGCGAACGACGGGTCCCCCCTCGCCAGCGCGAGCGCTGCCGGCAGTCCGGCGGCGTCGCACCACCGCGCGTCGTAGGTCCAGTTCAGGCCGAGCGACGCGTACGCCGCGCGGTGCAGCACCGGGGACAGCGAGTGCGCGATCGGGGCGCCGAGCACGGCCGCCCAGCTCACCCGCCGCAGCCGCCCTGCGCGCGGCACTTCGCGGTGAGCGCCTCGAACTCGGCCGGCGTCGACACGAACTCGGTGGTGTTGGTCTTGGGCAAGGTGACGAAGTAGAGCAGCCCCCCGGCGGCCGGGTGCAGGGCCGCCTCCAGCGCCGCCTGCCCCGGGTTGTCGATCGGCGCCGGCGGGAGGCCGACGTGGCTGTAGGTGTCGAAGGGGCTCGGCGCGGCCTTCGCCAGCTGCGACCGGGTGAGCTCGCCGGCGACGTTGCCCAGCGCGAACCGCACGCTGGACTCCAGCCCCAGCGCCTGCCCGGCCTTGAGCCGGTTGTAGATGACCGCGGCAACCTTGGGCCGGTCGGTGGCGTTGGCCGCCTCGCGCTCGATGAGGGAGGCGACCACGACCACGTCATATGGCGTGCGGCCGAGTGCCCGCGCCCCGGCGTCGAGCCCCACGTCGTCGGCGGCCACCGCGAAGCGCCTGGTCAGCTGCCGCAATGCGGAGACTGCGTCGGTGCCCGGCGCGATGTCATAGGTCGCCGGGAACAGGAAGCCCTCGACCTGACCCTTGGCAGCGACTGGGAGCCCGAGTTGCGCTGGGGCGGCGACGGCCTTCGTCAGGTCGGCCCGCGGCACCTCGGTCTTGCTGCCGATCAAATCCAGTGTGTGCCGTAGCGAGCTGCCCTCGGGGATCGTCACCCGGCTGCGCAGCTTCGCGCGCGGGTCGAGCAGGAGTGCCAGCGCCGCCTTGCCGCTCATCTGCTGCTGCAGTCGGTAGTAGCCGGCCCCGATGGTGCGGCTGCGGGCATCCCCGTCCGCCGCGTCGCGGAAGGCCCCGACACTCTTCACCACGTTCACCGCTGCGAGCGTGGTGGCGATCGCGCCGGCGGTGTCGCCGTCCTGCACGTGCACGCGCACGGCGACGCCGTTGCCGGTCCCGGCATAGTCGGCACTGGCGCCGCCGAAGATGCGCCCCGCGGCGACCACCCCGACCACGGCGAGCAGCACCAGCACGACCAGGATCGTCGCCAGCACGGCGATCACCGCGCGCGGCCGGGCCCGGGAGGAGGTACGCCGGGCGCCGGGAGGTCGGCCCAGCAGCGCGCCGACCCCCTCCTCCGGGGGGGTCTCCGGGGGGAGCGTCATCGCCCCTGGTCCTGCCGGTGCGCACCGTCAAGGACGCCCTGGAGCAGGGCGACGGCGGCGGCCTGGTCCACGACGCCGCGGGCCGCCTTCGCCCGCACGCCGCTGCCGCGCAGGGCCCGGGTCGCAACGACGGTGGTCAGCCGCTCGTCGACCAGCCGCACCGGCACCGGCGCCACCCGGGCCGCCAGCGCCTCGGCGTAGGACCTGGCCATCCGCACCGACGGGCCCTCCCGACCGGCCAGCGTGCGCGGCAGCCCGACGACCACCTCCACGGCGGCCCGGTCCGCGACCAGGGCGGCCAGGGCCTCAAGGTCGGCGCCGCCGCGCCCGTCGCGGGCGAGGGTGGCCACCGGGGAGGCGAGCGTGCCGGTGGGGTCGCTGGCGGCGACGCCGACGCGCACGGTTCCCACGTCGACGGCGACCACGACCCCGCTCGTTGCCGCCCTCGCCTCTCCGGCCCGCGCCGTTCCGATCCCGGGCCCGGTCCCGGGCCCGGTCATGTGGTCGCCCACCGGCCGACCGCGTGCTCGACGGCGGCGAGCGCCTCGGCCAGCCGGTCGGTCGCCGGCCCGCCGCCCTGCGCCACGTCGTCCCTGCCGCCGCCGCGACCACCGAGCGCCTCCGCCCCGGTGCGCACCAGCTCGCCGGCGCGGTGCCCGACGGCGCGGGCCGCGTCGTTGGTGGCGACCACCAGGCCCGCGCCCTCCCCCGCCGCCGCGACTGCGACGACGCCGGGCCGGTCGGCGGCGAGCCGGCCGCGGATGTCCAGCGCGAGCGTCCGCAAGGCGTCACCGGGGGTGCCGGCCGGCGCCTGATGCCCGACGAAGGCCACACCGGAGACGTCCTGCGGTGCGGCCGCCAGGCCGGCGGCCCCCGCCAGCAGCGCCGCCGACCGCAGCCCACCGAGCTCGCGCTCCAGCTCGCGCACCCGTGCCTGCAGCGCGGCCACCCGGTCCACCACGGCGTCGGTCGGGGACTTGAGCTCCACGGCCAGCGCCGCCAGCCTGGCCCGGTCGCGCACCAGCGAGCGGAACCCCTCCAGGCCGGTCAGCGCCTCCACCCGGCGTACGCCCGAGCCGACCGAGCTCTCGGCCGTGACCGCCAGGGTCCCGATCTGGGCGCTGTGCGCGACGTGCGTGCCGCCGCACAGCTCACGGGACCACGGACCGCCGATCTCGACCACCCGCACGGTCTCGTCGTAGTTCTCCCCGAACAGCGCCAGCGCGCCGAACTCCCTGGCGGCGCCGATGGACATCAGCAGCGCCCGCACCGGCAGGTCGCGGCGCAACGCGGCATTGGCGACCTCCTCGACCTCCGAGCGGGTCTGCGGCGACAGCGCCGTCGGCCAGGCGAAGTCCAGCCGCAGATAGCCCGGCCGGTTGTAGGAGCCGCTCTGCAGCGCCGACGGACCGAGCACCTGGCGCAGGGCGGCATGCACCACGTGCGTGCCGCTGTGGGCCTGCGCGGCACCGAGCCGCCATTCCGGGTCGACCTCGGCCAACACGGCTGCGCCGGAGGCGATCTCGCCCACCGACACCCGCACCGAGTGCACGATCAGCCCCTTGGCCGGGCGCTGGACGTCGAGCACCTCCAGGGTGGTGTCGCCGGCGGTGATTATCCCCGCGTCGCTGTCCTGGCCGCCGGACTCGGCGTAGAAGGGCGTGCGCTCCAGGACGACCTCGACGACATCACCCTCGGCGGCACCTGTCACCGCGGCACCGTCGCGGAGCAGGCCGCGCACCCGCGTCTCGGTGCGCAGCTCCTCGTAGCCGGTGAACGGCGTGGGCCCGGCCGCGAGCAGTTCCCGGTACGCCGAGAGGTCGACGTTGCCGATCCGCTTGCCGGCCCGGTCGGACTTGGCCGCCGCGCGCTGGCGACCCATCGCGGTGGAGAACCCGTCGACGTCGACGCCGATCCCCGCCTCGGCCGCCATCTCGCGGGTGAGGTCGACCGGGAAGCCGAAGGTGTCGTGCAGGCGGAAGACGTCCTCGCCGGGCAGGCTCTCGCCGCCGTCGGCGCGGACCCGGTCGACGAGCTCGGCGAACAGCGCCGTCCCCTTCTCCAGGGTGGCGCGGAAGGCCAGCTCCTCGGTGCCGGCGACCTGGGTGATGCGCGCGGCGTCGGCCGGCAATGAGGGGTAGGTCTCACCCATCGCGGCCAGCACGACGCCGACCAGCTCGACCACCACCGGCTCGCCAGCCCCGAGCAGGCGCATCGAGCGGACGGCCCGCCGCAGCAGCCGGCGCAGCACGTAGCCGCGGCCCTCGTTGCCGGGGGTGACTCCGTCGCCGATGAGCATCACGGCGGTGCGCATGTGGTCGGCGACCACCCGCAGCCGGACGTCGGCCAGCAGGTCCGCCGGGTCGTCGCCCGCCTCGTAGCGCGCGCCGGACAGCCGCTGCGCCGCGTCGAGCACCGGCCGCAGCAGGTCGGTCTCGTAGACGTTGTCCACGCCCTGCAGCACCAGGGCGAGGCGCTCCAGGCCGAGCCCGGTGTCGATGTTCTGCTTCGGCAGCGGGCCGAGGATCGGGAACGATGTGCCCTCGCCCTCGCCCCGCTCGAACTGCATGAAGACGAGATTCCAGATCTCCAGGTACCGCTCGTCGTCGGCCGCCGGCCCACCGCCGGGTCCGCGCTCGGGGAAGCGGTCGACGTAGATCTCCGAGCACGGCCCGCACGGTCCCGGCACGCCCATCGACCAGTAGTTGTCGTCCATCCCGAGCCGCTGCACCCGCTCCGGCGGCACCCCGATGTCGCGCGTCCAGATCCCGGCCGCCTCGTCGTCGTCGGTGTAGACGGTGACCCACAGCAGCGCGGGGTCCAGGCCGAAGCCGCCGTCCTCCACCGACGTGGTCAGCAGCTCCCAGGCCAACGGGATCGCCGTGGCCTTGAAGTAGTCGCCGAAGCTGAAGTTCCCGCACATCTGGAAGAAGGTGAGGTGCCGGGTGGTGGTGCCGACGATGTCGATGTCGGGGGTGCGCACGACCTTCTGCACCGACGTCGCCCGCTCGTACGGCGGGGTCTCGTCGCCGAGGAAATAGGGCTTGAAGGGCACCATCCCGGCGTTGACGAGCAGCAGCGTCGGGTCCCTCGCCACCAGGCTCGCCGACGGCACCAGGACGTGGCCGCGCTCGGTGAAGAAGGCCTCGAACCGGCGGGCGATCTCCGCCGACCTCACGGGGCCTCGTCCAGGCCCAGGGCCGTGCGCAGCTCCGCCTCCCGCTCGGCGGCGTAGAACCGCACCGTCGACCACCAGGTCGCCAGCGAGTCCTGCGCGCCCTGCCTGCTGGCGCCGGCCCGGTCGGCGAGCGCCGCCGGTGTGACGGCCCGGGCCGCCTGCTGCGCCCGCCGCACGGCCAGCGCTCCGGCGACCGCCCCGCCGACGATCCAGAACATGCGCGGCACGATCACGACGAGCTGGCTTTCGCCGCCCGCCGGTCCTCCCGGCGGCCGACCCGCTCGGCCTTGAGCCGGGACTTGAGCTCCTTCTCCACGTCGGCGCGCTGCCGGTTCTGGGCCGCGCGGCGCACTCCGTAGGAGAACGACGCGACCTTCACCAGCGGGCTGCCGAGGGTGGCGGCGAAGATGCTGGCCAGGCCCGACACGTTCTGGCTGATGGTCTCCACGTTGGCCGCGACCTTCTCCGCGTGGGCCAGGTTGGCGTTGGCCAGCTCGACCGTCGCGCCGGCCTGCTGCAGCCGCCCGACCGCCTCGTCGATGATCTTCGCCGACTGCTCGACCCTGCGGGTGCCTGAGTCGATCATCCGGCCGAGCTTGAGCAGCGGCACGGCGGCGAACACCACCAGCACCACGAACGCCCCCGCCGCGAGCAGCCCCGCGACCTCTCCGCCGGTCATGATGGCCCGCTCACGTCTGGTCCTGCTTCCTCGTCGTCCGGTACGCCGGGTGTCGGCGTACAGCGGGGCCGGAACTGCTCCCCCACCGCCTGGGCTCCCGCGTCGCCGCCGCGCACCGCGCGCCGCAGCTCCGCCAGCCGCACTCCGGCCGCGGCCTCCGCCCCGTGCCCGGACAGGCGTAGGTAGTCACGGTCGACCGCGACGTCGGGGGCGTACTGCTGTCGCACGACCCCGCCGGGGAAGTCGTGAGGGTACCGGTACGGCGGGTGCTCGCCGGTCGGGTACAGCCTGCGCGCGCCGCCGTAGTGCTTGTCGCGCAGGGGCACCGGCACCGCTCCGGTGCGACCTTCGCGCACGTCGCGGGTGGCGGTGTCCATGGCCGCGATCACGGCGTTGCTCTTCGGCGCCAGGGCCAGGTGCACCACCGCGTGGGCGAGCGCCAGCCGGGCCTCCGGCATGCCGACCAGCTCCAGCACCTGCGCGGCGGCGACCGCCGTGGGCAGCGCAGTGGGGTCGGCGAGCCCGACGTCCTCACTGGCCAGGATCATGATCCGGCGGGCCACGAACCGCGGGTCCTCGCCGGCCTCCAGCATCCGCGCGAGCCAGTGCAGGGCCGCGTCCGGGTCACCGCCGCGCATGCTCTTGATGAACGCCGAGATCACGTCGTAGTGCTGGTCGCCGTCCCGGTCGTAGCGCAGCGCGGCCCGGTCGATGGCCCGCTCCAGCGTGACCAGGTCCAGTTCGGTACGCCGGTCGGCGAGCGCCGCCCCGGCAGCGGACTCCAGTGCTGTCAGCGCCTTCCTGGCGTCGCCGGCGGCGAGGCGCACGAGGTGCTCCAGCGCGGCGGGGGCGAGGGCGAGCCGGCCGGCGTACCCCCGCTCGTCGGCCATCGCGCGCTCCGTCACCCGGCGGACGTCGTCGTCGGACAGCGGCTCCAAGGTGAGCAGCAGGCTGCGGGACAGCAGCGGGGCGATGACGGAGAAGAACGGGTTCTCGGTGGTCGCCGCGACCAAGGTGATGACGCCCCGCTCCACGGCGGGGAGCAGGGCGTCCTGCTGGGTCTTGGAGAAGCGGTGCACCTCGTCGACGAACAGCACCGTGCGGCGGCCGGTGGCGCCGGTGCGCTCGCGGGCCGCCTCGATGACCGCCCGCACGTCCTTGACCCCGGCGGTGACGGCGGACAGCTCCACGAAGACCCGGCCGCTCGCCCCCGCCACGACGTAGGCCAGGGTGGTCTTGCCGGTGCCGGGGGGCCCGTAGAGCAGCACGCTGGTGGTGCCGCCGCCCTCGACCAGGCGCCGCAGCGGGGTGCCGGGGCCGGTGAGGTGGCGCTGCCCGACGACCTCGTCGAGGGTGCGGGGGCGCAGCCGCACGGCGAGCGGGGCGGTCGACGCCTCCAGCTCGCGCGCCGCCGACGCGAACAGCGTGTCGGCAGCCCCCTCGGTCACACGGGCGAGACTAGGCCGTGGCGAGCCGCCTCCCATCCGCTCCGGCCTATCCTCGCCGGCGTGGTGCGCCGGCTGGGCTCGCTGGCGGAGGTGCTGGCCGCGGCGGCGGGCGACCCGTTCACCCGGGTGAGCTGGGTCGAGGAGCGGGAATGGCTGATCGCCGCGACCAGCCCCTCCCCCGCGGGCGGCGCCACCGGGTGGCTGGCCCTGGACAACGAAGGCCTGGACCCGGTCTTCGAGGTGGTCGGCGACCCGGCCGCGGCCGCGGAGGTGGTGGCCGCCGTGTGGGACGAGCTGCCCATGGTCGACGGCCGACGGGAGGTGACCGTCCCGCGGGGGACGCCGGCGCTGCTGCCGGCGCACGGGCTGCGGGTGGGGCACGAGGTCGACTGGGAGTTCCGCTCGACGGCGGGGCTACCCGGGCCGCTGCCGCCGGGCTCCCAGCGGGTGGGGTGGCTGCCGCCGGCGGCCGACGAGGAGGTGGAGGCGCTGCTGCGGGCCTGGAGCCCGACGGCGAGCGCGCACCCGGGCGACGACCACGTGCTGCGCTGGGCGGGCGCACGGGACGGCGCGGACGGCGGGCTGGCTGCGGTCGCCGCCGACACGTCCACCGCCCCGGGCGCCGGACTGGTGTCCAGCGTCGCCGTGCGGGGTGACCTACGCCGCTCCGGCCTGGGAGCCGCCGTCGTCGGCTGGACCACGGCCGCCCTGCTGCGCGACCCGGGGCGGGAGATCGTGGGGCTCGGCCACTACGCCACCAACGCCGCCGGCCGCGGGCTCTACGACCGGCTGGGCTTCGAGGGCGGGCGGCTGTTCACCAGCGGCCCGGTGCGCCGAACATGACCGGCCCGGGCCGGCCGCTGGGGCCGAGGCCGGCGCGGCCCCCGACCCTGCACGACGACGTCCCCGGGGGCCCAGGTGCGGGGGGCGAGCGCCGCGCCGGCCGGCGCCGCGGGCGGCGGCGGCGGCGTCAGGCGGAGCCCGAGGTGATGGATCACGCCGTTGACCGCGTCCACCGGGTCGAGGAACGCCGCCACCGTCACGATCGGCACGGCCGCCACCGCGCACCAGTCGACCCGCGTCCACCTCGATCGAGCCCATCCGCGCACCCACACAGTCTGCTCCTGTCGCGCGGGTGGCGCGGGCCCGCTGCGCCGGCCACTGGGCGGTCGGTGACCCGGACCGCCACCGCGCCCGGCAGACTGGCGACCGTGGACGCCCGGGACGCCGTTGCCGCGGGCCGGGCCGAGATCGACGCTCTCGACGCCGAGATCGCGCGGCTGGTGGCGACCCGGCTGGCCGCCAGCCGCGTCGTGCAGGCGGCCCGTGCGATGGGCGGCGGCAGTGTGGTCGAGCCCGGCCGCGAGGAGGTCGTCCTCGCCTCCTACGCCGCGGCGCTGGGCCCGCACGGCCGCGACCTCGGCCTCGCCGTCCTCCAGGTCTGCCGCGGCCCCCTCCCCACCTGAGCCCGTCAGTCTCCCATCAGCTGCGGCGCTCGGGCGTGGGATCGTGCGGAGGTGAGGTCGCGGCCGCCATGGCACGGGTCCGCACACAGAGCCGCGACCTGGCTGAAGACTCGGACCGCTTTCAGCCGTAGTGGTACCGGCACGCGGCAACGCGCACGTCGTCGCCGGCGACGCGGTACACGAGCCGGTGCTCGTCGGTGATGCGTCGCGACCAGTAGCCGGAGAGGCCATGTCGGAGGGGCTCGGGCTTCCCGATGCCCTCGTTACCGTTGCGGGCAATGTCCTCGAGCAACCGGTTGATTCGCTTGAGGACGTGGCGGTCTTGGCCCTGCCACCAGAGGTAGTCCTCCCACGCCGTCTGGTCGAACACGAACCTCACTCCAGGAGGGCGTGCTCGGTGCCGCTGGCCGCCTCAAGGCGGTCGATGGCCCCGAGGACCCGCCGCGCGTTCGCGGGGCTCCGCAGCAGGTGGGCCGATTCCCGCAGCGACTCGTAGTCCGACAAGGCGACGATGACGACGGGTTCCCGTCCGGCGCGGGTGACGACGACCTCCTCCCGGTCGTCCACCACGCGGTTCAGCGTCTCCGCATAGTGAGCGCGGGACTCCGAGTACGTCATGGTCCGCATGCTGCCTCCTCTCCCGTCCGTCAACCGTGTCGACGTGGATGCTGACGTGTCCACGTACTGAATACTGTACGTCGAGAGCCGAGGCGTTCTCGCCTATGTGCTACACGCCCGACTGTCCCGTGACCGGCTCCGCGTCGATCCCGGCCTCCCGGCGCTGCTCCGCCGTGATCGGCGTCGGCGCGCCGGTGAGCGGGTCGCCACCGGAGGAAGCCTTGGGGAAGGCCATCACCTCGCGGATCGCTTCGGTCCCGGCGAGCACTGCGCACAGGCGGTCGATCCCCAACGCGATGCCGCCGTGCGGGGGCGGGCCGTAGCGGAACGCCTCCAGCAGGAAGCCGAACGCCGCCTCGGCCTGCTCGGCGCTGAAGCCCAGCACCGCCAGCACCCGCTCCTGGACATCGCGGCGGTGGATGCGGATCGAGCCACCGCCGAGCTCCATCCCGTTGAGCACGAGGTCGTAGGCCCGCGACAATGCCGGCCCCGGGTCGGTGTCGAAGGTCGGCAGGAATCGCTCCTGCGGGGACGTGAACGGGTGGTGGGTGAAGGTCCAGCCGCCGTCCGGGAGCTCCTCGAACAGCGGGAAGTCGGTGACCCAGAGGAAGTCCCACCGCCCGTCCGGGATCAGCCCCCGCTGCCGGGCGACCTCCAGCCGGGCCGCCCCCAGCAGCGCCAGCGCGTCGGTCCTGGAGCCGGCCGAGAAGAAGACAGCATCCCCCGGCGCCGCGAGGCCGAGCCCGCGCAGCGCCTCGACCTCGCCGTCGGACAGGTTCTTCGCCACCGGCCCCCGCAGCGACCCGTCGGCGTCGGCCGCCACATAGGCCAGCCCCCGAGCGCCCCGCGACCTGGCCCACTCCTGCCAGTCGTCGAGCTGCCGCCGAGTCAGGTCCCCCCCGCCGGGGACCGCCAGCGCCCCGACGTGTGCGGCCTGAAAGAGCCGGAACGAGGTGTCGGCGAAGACCGCCGTCACGTCGGCCAGCTCCAGCGCGAACCGGGTATCCGGCCGGTCGGAGCCGAAGCGCGCCAGGGCCTCGGCGTAGGTCATCCGGGGGAACGGCGTCGGGATGCTCACGCCGAGCAGCTCGCGCCACAGGGTGGCCAGCAGCTCCTCCCCGAGGGCGTAGACGTCCTCCTCGTCGAGGAAGGACAGCTCCACGTCGAGCTGGGTGAACTCCGGGGTGCGGTCCGCCCGGGAGTCCTCGTCGCGGTAGCAGCGGGCGATCTGGTAGTACCGCTCCAGCCCCGCGACCATCAGCAGCTGCTTGAACAGCTGCGGCGACTGGGGCAGTGCGTACCACGATCCCGGCTGCAGGCGCACCGGCACCAGGAAGTCGCGGGCCCCCTCCGGGGTGGAGCGGGTGAGCGTCGGGGTCTCCACGTCGAGGAAGCCGTGCCCGTCCATCACCCGCCGGATCACCCGCACCGCCTGCGAGCGCACCCGCAGCGCCCGCGCGGGACCGGCCCGGCGCAGGTCGAGGTAGCGGTGCTGCCAGCGCAGTCGTTCCTCTACGCCGGAGGCGATCTCGTCCGACCCTTCCACCGGGAAGGGCAGCGGCGCGGACTCCGAGAGCACCTCGACGGCGTTCGCGACGACCTCGACGGCGCCGGTGGGGATGGCCGGGTTCTCGTTGCCCGGCGGGCGCAGCCCGACCTCGCCGACGACCCGCACGCACCACTCGGCGCGCAGGTCGTGCACGGTGGACAGGTCGCGGACGACCACCTGCACCACCCCGCTGGCGTCCCGCAGGTCGAGGAACGCGACGCCCCCGTGGTCGCGCCGACGCGCCACCCAGCCGGCCAGCACGACGGACTCCCCGGCGTGCCGGTCGCGCAGCGCGCCGGACTCGTGCGTGCGGATCACCTGGAGCCCACGTCCTTGCGCACAAACAGGGCGGCGGTCAGCACGAAAGAGCTCCTGGAATGGGTGACGGGGACCCGATATCGGATCCCCGTCGGAAATGCCCGGTAGCGGGCCAGGTCTTCATATTAGCGCGGGAGTCACGCCGTCAGCCCCTGCACCAGGGCGGGTACGTCGGACGGCGGCACCTGCCGCTGCTCGCGGGAGACCAGGTCGCGGACGGCGACCACTCCGGCGTCGTGCTCGGCGGCGCCGACGAAGACGGCCACCCGCGCCCCCGCCCTACCGGCCGCGGCGAGGAACTTGCCCACCCCGCGGCCCTCCCGCCCGTAGTCGAACTCGGCGCGCACGCCGGCCGCCCGCAGCCGGGCCAGCAGCACGACCAGCCCGTCGGTGGCCCGGGGGTCCAGCGCCCCGACGTACGCCGCGACGGCGGCCGGCACGGCCACCTCGACCTGCTCCGCCGCCAGCGCGAGCAGCACCCGCTCGACCCCGCTGGCCCAGCCGACGCCGGGCAGGGGCGGGCCGCCGATCGACTCAGCCAGCCCGTCGTAGCGGCCGCCGGCGCCGATGGTGGACTGCGCCCCGAGCAGGGGGTGGACGAACTCAAAGGTGGTCCGCCGGTAGTAGTCCAGGCCGCGCACCAGCCGGGGCTCGTCCACGTAGGCCACCCCGAGGTCGGCGAGGTGCCGGCGTACGGCGTCGTGGTGCGCCTGCGCCTGCGCCGACAGTGACCCGGTCACCAGCGGCGCGTCGGCCGTGCGCTCCCGCACCTCCGGCCGCTTGTCGTCGAGCACCCGCAGCGGGTTGCGCTCGATCCGCCCGTCGGTCTCGGCGTCGAGGCCGCCGACCCGGTCCCGGAGCCAGTCGCGCAGGGTCGCCGAGTACGCCGCCCGGTCCTCCGGATCGCCGAGGCTGTTCAGCTGCAGCACGGTCCGGGTCAGCCCGAGGCCGCGGAAGCCGGCGTCGGCCAGCTGGACCAGCTCCGCGTCCAGGGCCGGGTCCTCGCTGCCCAGCGCCTCCGCACCCACCTGGCCGAACTGTCGCTGCCGGCCGGCCTGGGGCTGCTCGTAGCGGAACATCGGGCCGTCGTAGAACAGCTTCACGGGCAGGGCGCCGCGCTGCAGACCCCCCGCCAGCGCGGCGCGGACGACGCCGACGGTGCCCTCCGGGCGCAGCGTCACCAAGCGGCCACCGCGGTCGGTGAAGGAGAACATCTCCTTGCTCACGACGTCGGTGGTCTCCCCGACGCCGCGGGCGAACAGCTCGGTGAGCTCCAGCAACGGCGGCTCGACGTAGCCGTAGCCGGCCAGCCGCAGCGGGGCAGCCAGCCCGGCGCGGACCGCCAGCACCCGCTCGCCGTCGGGCGGCAGCAGGTCGGCGGTGCCCTTGACGGCCTCGGGCAGCCGGGCGGCGGGTTGGCTCACAGCCCGCGCCCGGCGGTGGTGAAGGAGGTGCCCCCCGCCGCCGCGTGCCGGACGTAGAGGTTGGCCGCGCGCTCCCGCCCGATCGTCGTCATGTCCCCGTGGCCGGGATAGACGGCGGTGCCGTCGTCCAGCGGCAGCAGCACCCGGCGGATCGACTCCGCCATCTCGCTCTCGCTCCCGCCGGCGAGGTCCATCCGCCCGATGCCGTCGCGGAACAGCGTGTCGCCGGCGATCAGCACCCCGTCGGCGCGGGAGCCGAACACGACGGAGCCGGGGGTGTGGCCGGGGGTGAGGTCCACCCGCAGCTGTAGGCCGGCCAGGGTCAGGGTCGCGCCGTCCTGCAGCGGGAGGACGTCGGCCGGCTCGGCGAAGGTGAGGCCGCCGAAGACCGGGGTGCCCGGCGGCAAGCCGAAACCGAGGCCGGGATCGGCGAGCTGCGCCCGGTCGAGGGGGTGGATGTAGGCCGGGACGTCCTTGGCCTCGCAGACCGGTACGACGGACCAGGTGTGGTCGAGGTGGCCATGGGTCAGCAGCACCGCCACCGGGTGCAGCCGGTGCTCGTCGAGGGTCTCCTGCAGCCGCGGCCAGGCGTCCTGGCCGGGGTCGACGACCACGCACTGCTCGCCGGCACCCGGGGCGACGACCCAGCAGTTGGTGCCGAAGCTCCCGGCGGGGAACCCGGTGACCAGCACGGACGTCCGTCCTCACGACATCGTGGCCGTCGTGCCGCTCCGCGCCTGTCGGCGTACGGCGCGGCACGCGGTCCGGTAGACATACCAGCGCGCGGAGCCTATACGGGGCCCGGGCGCGGATTTCCCGGCGTAGCGACGTGTCTGCAGGAGGACGTGGGTGGCGAGCACCAAGCGGCAGCGCGAGCTGGAGCGGCAGCGCGCAGCACGGCAGGCGGCCGCGCGGGCCGCCGCCCATCGCCGGCGCCGGCGCCGCGGGCTCATCGCCGGCGGCACCGTCGTGGCGGTGCTGCTGGTAGGCGTCATCGGCCTGGTGGCCGCGCTCAGCGGTGGTGGCGGCAAGAAGGCGGTCTCACCTGCGGCGAGACCGACCCCGTCGGGCAGCGCGACCGCGAAGCCCTCCACCTCGGCCTCCACTTCGGCCTCCGCCTCCGTGTCGCCGTCGGCGTCCCCGGCCACGCCGGCGGTCGACACCCGCCCGTTGGCCTGCGGCGTCGCCAAGGCTCCGGCGCTGCTGGCCGTGCAGCACCACTACACGGTGGCGCCGCCGATGGAGATCACCGCCGGCGCGTCGTACCAGATGACGATCACCACCACCTGCGGCGTGATCAAGGCGACGCTGGACGCGGCCAAGGCCCCCAAGACGGTGAACTCGTTCTATTTCCTGGCCCGCCAGCGGTACTTCGCCAACACCGAGTGCCACCGTGCGACCAGGGCCGCGACGCTGACCGTGCTGCAATGCGGCGACCCCACGGCCACCGGCTCCGGCGGCCCCGGATACTCGCTGCCGGACGAGAACCTCGCCGGCGCGACCTACCCCCGCGGCACGCTGGCGATGGCCAACTCGGGGCCGAACACCGGTGGTAGCCAGTTCTTCCTCGTCGACAAGGACAGCAAGCTCGGGCCGAACTACACGCCGTTCGGCACCATCACGGCCGGCATCGACGTCCTCGACAAGATCATCGCCAACGGGATCGCGCCCGGCGGTAGCAGCCCGGACGACGGCAAGCCGGCGCAGCGCGTCTTCCTGTCCTCGGTCGTGCTCGGCAAGCTCGCGTGAGGAGCACTGCCCGTCGTACGCCGTCAGCGCTTGCGGTGGTCGCGGTGGTCGCGGTGGTCGCTGCCGGCGGCCTGTCCGGGTGCGGCTCGAGCGGGTCCGCCCCGTCGATCGGGGGTTCGGCACCTGGGTCGGCCCCGGGATCGACCCCGGCCGGCGCCGGCGGGTCGAGCGCACCGGCCGGCCCCTGCTCCTACCCGGCGTCCGGCTCCGACGCGGGGACCAAGAAGCCCGGGCCGCCGCCGTCGACGCCGCGGCAGACCACCGGCACCGCGACGGTGACGATGGCGACGTCGGTTGGCACAGTCGTCTGGACGGTGAACGCGGCGAAGACCCCGTGCACGCTGGAGAGCTTCCGCTGGCTCGCCGCCAAGGGGTACTTCACCGCCGCGCCGTGCCACCGGCTCACCACCGACGGCATCTTCGTCCTGCAATGCGGCGACCCGACTGGCAGCGGCAGCGGCGGACCTGGGTACACCATCCCCGACGAGAACCTTGCCGGCGCGGCCTACCCGGCGGGCTCGATCGCGATGGCGAACACCGGCCAGCCCGGCAGCGGTGGGAGCCAGTTCTTCCTCAACTACAAGGCGACCAGCGGCCTCGGCCCGACCTACACCCCGTGGGGCACGATCACCAGCGGCCTGGACGTGCTCACCAAGGTGGCGGCGGCCGGCACCAAGGACGGCGGCCCCGACGGCCCCCCCAAGACACCGGTGACCATCACCTCGTTCACGGTCTCCCCGCCCCCCTGACCCGCTCCACCCCGCACGCCCCGCACACCCCCACACCCCCACCACCCCCACCACCCCCACCACCCCACCGGTGATCTTGCCAGCATGATCACCGGTGCCGCTGGGTCGCGAATACCGCCGCCTCTGCGCACCGGTGATCTCTGGCCCCGCCGAGCCATGATCACCGGTGCCGCTGGGTCGGGGATACCGCCGCCTCTGCGCACCGGTGATCTCCCGCCCCGCCGAGCCAAGATCACCGGTGCCGTCAGGGCACGCTTCTCGCCCTCCTCGCACACCGGTGATCTCGCCAAGCCGGGGTCAGCGGCGGGCGGCGTAGCCCGCCGACGGCGGCGGCACCATCGGGCCGATGTCGCCGTCCGGCGCCGCACCCACATCGACGACGACGGGCGCGTGGTCGCTGGGCTTGCTCCCCTTGCGGGCGGCCCGGTCCACCCACGCGGCCTGCACGTCGCCGGCCAGTGGGGCGGAGACGAGCACGAGGTCGATGCGCATCCCCATGTTCTTCTGGAAGGCGCCGGCCCGATAATCCCAGTAGGTGTAAACGACCTGGTCCGGCCACCGCGCGCGCACCACATCGACCAGGGCCGCCGACTCCAATCCGGAGATGGCAGCGCGCTCCGCGCCGGTGACGTGGGTGGAGCCGACGAAGGCCGCCGGGTCCCATACGTCGGCGTCGGTGCGCGCGACATTGACGTCGCCCATCACCACGACGGGCCCGGCGGCGAGGTCGGCGACGACGGCGTCCTGCAACGCCGCGAGCCAGGCCAGCTTGTAGGCGTAGTGCGGATCGTCCACCGTGCGGCCGTTGGGGACGTAGACCGACCAGACGCGCACCCCGCCGCACAGCGCCGACACAGCCCTGGGCTCGGGGGCGGGGAAGCCGGGACCGGCGGGCAGCCCCCGGCGTACGTCGGCCAGCCCCACCCTGGACAGCACCGCCACGCCGTTCCACCGGCCGTCCCCGTGGTGGGCCACCAGATACCCCCGGCGGGCCAGATCGTCGCCGAGCAGCTCCCCGAAGTCGGTGTCGGACAGCTTGGTCTCCTGCAAGGCGACGACATCGGGTTGCGCCCGGTCCAGCCAGTCGACCAGCCGGGGGGCCCGGGCGCCGGCGGAGTTGACGTTCCAGGTGGCCAGCCGCACGGTCAGCGGCCGTCCGGTGCCGCACCGACGGCGGGCCGGCCCATCGTGATCGCGCCGGCGCGCACGAAGTCCGACAGCGACACGATCCCCACCAGCCGGCCGTCGTCGACGATGGGCAGCCGCCGGTGCCGGCGTTCGCGCAGCACGGCCAGAGCGTCCGACACCGGCGTGGTGGACGGCATGGTCAGCGGGTCGGCGGTCATCCAGGCCCGGGTGAGCGACCGGCTGGCGTCGACACCGGCCGCCGCCGCGGCCACCAGGTCGCGCTCGGTGAAGATCCCGACCAGGTTGTGCGCCCGGGTCACCACGACCGACCCCACGCCGGCCGCCCGCATCGCGCGCGCGGCCTCGGCCACCGTCGCCCCCAGGTCCACCGCGCTCACCTCGGCGCTCATCACGTCGCCCAGCGTCTGCGCCTTCGCCTGCGTCCCCGTCTGCGTCCCCGCCGGCTCGCTCACGGCGGCGAACCTACCCCGCGCGCCGCCGCAGCAGCAGCGCGCCGGCGCCCAGCAGGGCGAAGATCCCGACCACCCCCCAGAGCGCGGTCGACCCGTCGTCAACGGGAGCTGGTCGTCGGGTCTCGGCAAGTGGTCGGTACGCCGCCGGGCTGGGGTTCGCGGCCACCGCCACCCGGACCCGCACCGGGTCGTGGCGCGCCGGCGGGGCGGCGGGGATCGCCGTGGGACGCACGCCGGCGGGGTCGGGATCGGTGCGGACGGCCCCCGCCAGCGGGACGCTGTCCACCACCGGCCGGTGCCGGACTGCACCGGGGGAGCCGCCGGCGGCTGGTGTCGCTGCGGGTGTCGGCAGCAGCGGGCCCGGCTCGTTGCTCTCCGCGACGAGCCGGGTCCTAGCCGGATCGAAGCTGGGTGCTCCCTCACCGCGGGTGATGGTGTAGTTCAGGGTGCCGCCGGGGGAAGCGCCGGTGTTGAAGCGGTCGTCCTGGGCGTCAACGTAGGAGGTGAAGACCGGCCTACCCGTGCTGTCATAGAAGGTGCCGATCACCTTGATCACGCCGACGGCGTAGGGCAGGTCGTCAGTCACGGTGCCCTGGGACGCCGCCGCCGCGTCGGGACTGGAGCTGGGGTGGATGGCGGTGATGAGGCTCGGACCGTGCACCGCCGGCGACGCGGTGACCGAGAGCACCCGCACGGAGGAGTGGGCAGCCGGCACGGGTTGGACCCTGGCCCGGAACGGCGACCGGCTGCCAGCCGCGAGGACGCCGACCGTGGTGTAGGCGTCGCCGGTGGCGACCTGCGCCCCGGCGCCGTCGAGCACGGCGAGCGAGACCTGCACGCCCTCGACCGGCTGGGAGCCGGCCTGGACCTCACCCACGAGGTTGAGGTTGCTGTCCCCGACGTAGCTGGTGACCGACCCGACGACGCGCACCCCCAGCGCCGGGTCGGCGGTGCGCGCCGCCGCAGCCGCCGGCCCCGGGGACAGCAGGCCGGCGCCGAGCACGACGAGCGTCGCCAGCGCGAGCGGGCGGGACAGACGGGGCACGGGGCGTCCGTTTCGAGAATGTGTCAGTAGATGGACGAGATCGACGCTACGTCGTGGAACGTGACATTCACCATTGTCGTGGCGAGGGTCACAACAGGGGGTGGTCAGAGGGCCCGCAGGTGCGGCCAGGCGGCGGCGAAGCCCGGGTGCAGCCTCATCCCGGCGACGTCGTCCTCCCCGACCCACCGCAGCGCCGCCGTCTCGCGCAACCGCCGGGTCCGCGGCCTGGCCGCACCCGCTGGGACGGCGGCCACCAGCGTGGAGTAGCTCCAGCCGCCGTGGTCGTCGACCCAGCTGGCCTGCAGCAGCACGTCGGCCGGGTCGAGCCCGACCTCCTCGTGCGCCTCCCGCAGCGCCGCCTCCTGGATGGTTTCGTGGCTGTCGCGCGCGCCCCCTGGCACCGCCCAGGTGCCGCCCTGGTGGCTCCAGTGCACCCGCTGCTGCAGCAGCACCAGGCGGGCCGAGGTCGGTTCCGCCGGATCGGTCCAGCGGAGCAGCAGCCCGGCCGCGCCGTGGCGTCCCCAGTGCTCGTGGCCTTGGGCGCAGCGCACCCAGCCGTCCCCGTCGCCCACCGCCCCACCCTGCTCGAGCACCGCGTCCCGCGGCGGGTCGGGCGGCGTCAGCCTCCGCCGCCAGGCCCCACGCGCAGCTCCGCCGGCGTCGCCCCCGGGCGGCTGCGGCGCACGCTGCCGTCGGCCTCCACAGTGATCCAGGCGCACCCGCCGGCTAGCACCCGGGCCGCGAGGGCCGGTCCGTCCGGGCCGGCCGCCAGCACCGCCGTGGCCCAGGCGTCGGCGGCGATCAGGTCGGTGCCGATGACGGTCGCACTCAACAGACCCGCTGCCGCGCGGTGGGTCCGCGGGTCGAGGACGTGCTCCCCGCGCTCCTGCACACCACTGGTGGCCACCGCCAAGGGTCCGCCCCCCGGCGGCGCCGTCACCGAGCCGAGCAGCCCGGGAGGGCGTCGCGGGTCGGTCACCCCGATCCGCCACGCCCGCCCGGGAGCGGGCCGACCGAGAGCCAGCACGTCGCCACCGGCGGTGACGCACAGGTCGCGCAGTCCGTACGCCGCGAGCAGCGCGACCGCGCGGGCCACCGCCCACCCCTTGACCAGTCCGGTCGGATCCCACCTGCCCGGCCCCGCATACGCCGGGTCGAACCATCCGCCCGTGTCGTCGCGGTAGCGCGCGCAGAGGCCCAGCACCTCGCGCACCTGCGCCGGGCAGTCGGCGGCCGTCACCGCACCCGCCTGCAGCCGCGACACCCAGGAGCCGGGCCGGTAGGTGCTGAAGTCCCGGTCCACGGCGTGCAGGTCGGCAACGACCGCGGCCACCGCGGCCTGCACGGTGCCGGCGGGCGCCGCGTCGCGGACGTCGATGCTCACCACCGTGCCCATCACGGGCTCGACGTGCAGCTGTCGGGGGCGTTCGGCCGCTGGCGTCCCGGTCGCCGTCATCGCCCGCGCCGGCTGCGGCGACCGCCGCCGATGGCGGGTGCCGGTGGCGGCATCGGCAACACCAGGGCGAACACGCTGCCCCGCCCATCCGGCCCGGCCGCGACGTCCAGCCGCCCGCCGTGCCGGGCGGCCACCTCGTCGGCGAGCGAGAGACCGAGGCCGTAGTGCCGGCGCCCCGCGCCATGACCCCCGGAGCGGAAGCGGGCAAGCAGATCCCCGCGCAGCGCCGGGTCGAGGCCCGGGCCACCGTCCTGCACCGCCAGCCGCACCTGCCGGGGAGCGTCTGCCACGCAGGCGAGCTCGACGTCACCGCCGCGCGGGGTGTGCTCGATCGCGTTGTCCACCAGGGCGACGAGGGCGCGCCGCAAGCCGGCGGGCTGCCCGTCCACCACCATGGGTGCCGCCGGCGCACCGGCGCTCAGGTGCACCCCGTGACTGTCGGCGTACGCCGTGGCGCTGGCGGCAACCTCCGCGAGCAGCCCCCCGAGGTCGACCGGCTCGACCCGGGTGCGGGGGTCGGCGGCGACCAGCAGATCCTCCACAACCTCGGCGAGCCGGTGGGCGTCTGCCACCACGCCGCCGGCATCGGCGAGCAGGGCCGCAGGGTCGCCCCCTGGTCGGGTCAGGCCGCGCTCGAGCAGCTGGGCCCGGGTGCTGAGCAGGGTGAGCGGGGTCCGCAACTCGTGGCTGGCGTCCGCGACGAAGCGCCGCTGCAGCGCCAGGGCGTCGCCCAGCGGCCGCACCGCGCGGCGGCCCAGCACGGTGCCCGAGACCACGGCGAGCAGCAGGCCCAGCGCACCGCCGGCGAGCAGCGCCTCCAGCAGCCGGCCGCGCTCCGCGTGGTCGGCCCGCAGGTCCAGCGCCGCCTGCACGACTCCCTCGTTTCCGACCACGGTCAGCACCCGGAACTCCCGGCTGCCCCGGTGCTCGTCGCTCTCGCGGCGGCCGCCGCCCGCCGCGACCGCCTCGAGCGCCACGCCGTCCGGTAGGCCGGGTGGCAGGCCGGGGCTGCTGACGGTCGTGCCGCCGCGGCGCAGCACCAGCCAGACCCCGGCGGGTGGGTCGGTCACGTCATCCGCCCGCTCCACCGCACCGCGCAGCAGGGTGTCGGCGGCGGCATGCTGGGTGCGCAGCACGACCAGGCTGGCCAGCGCCATCAGCGCGACGAGGGTGACCGCCACGAGCAGCGCCGCCTGGGCGCCCAGCCGCAGCGAGGTGCGGTGCAGCAGCCGGGCCTCGGCCGTCCGTGACCGCACGCCCGAGCGCCTCACGCCTGGCCCAGCTGGTAGCCAACGCCACGCACCGTGCGCACCACCTCCCGGCCCAGCTTGCGCCGGCAGTAGTGGACGTAGGTGTCGACCACCGCCTCGGAGTCGGCGTCCGGGAAGACCCGGGAGAGCAGCTCGCCTCGGGTGTAGACCCGACCTGGCCGGCCGGCCAGGGTGGCGAGCAGGGAGGCCTCGCGTTCGGACAGGCCGACGCCCTCCGTCGGCTCCCCCGGCGCGTGCACCAGCCGCGTCTCCAGATCGAGGACGCGGGTGCCGAGCGGCAGGGTCCTGGCCGCGTCGAGGTGCCGCCGGCGCAGCGCACGCAACCGTGCGAGCAGCTCACCCACGTCGAACGGCTTGACGAGGTAGTCCTCAGCACCCGCGTCGAGCCCCGCCACCCGATCGGCCGGCTCGCCACGAGCCGACAGCACAAGGGTCGGCGTGGTCACGCCGCGCCCGCGCGCGGCAGCGAGCACCGAGAGCCCCTCCGCGACAGGGAGTCCGCGGTCGAGGACCACGACGTCGTAACCGCCGGTCAGCAGCAGGTGCAGGCCGCGCTGGCCGTCGCCGGCGTGGTCGACGTCGTAGCCCTCCTCGGTCAGCAGCCGGCTGAGGAGCCCGACGAGCTCGCGGTCGTCCTCGACGAGCAGCAGCCGGACGGGGGCGGGGCTCACCCCGCGAGTGTCCGCCGCGGGCGCTCGGTGCGGCCGGACCGCGCACCGAGCACCGTGCTGGCGGCGGCCCCGGCGAGCAGGAGCAGGACGACCTCGACGACCAGGCTGGCGACGCCGATCGGCTCGGTCCAGTTGCCCTTGTCGTCGGTGTAGCCGGGCAGCCCAGGACCGCGGGACAGCACGTAGCCGAGCAGCGGGGCCGCCGCGACGCCGACCCCGACGAGCCAGGCCGTGCGCACGGCCCGCCAGGAGGGCAGCAACAGGGCCACTGCCACGAGCACCCCGACGGCCTCCAGCACGTAGTAGCCGGCGCCGACGTAGGAAGGGTCCTTCGACCCGGGCAGTCCGCCCTGGTCCTTGAGGTGGATGGCGGCGACCGCGAGCGAGAGCAGCGCTCCCAGGCTCCGGGCGGCGTAGTGGACGGGAAGGTGCGCGCGGGTGACGGCGGTCATGCAGGGCTCCTCGGGGGCGGGGCGGGGTCGCCGGACGGCGACTGCCAACCACCGTTCCCGCACCGCCTTGGAGCTTCCTGTGCAGCCGCTGTGAAGCTGCCCGGGCTCAGAGAACTCCCAGCTAATCGCGTCACCATCGACACATGAGCAGCACCGTCGTCGCGCGCAGGCCTGCCGTCCAGGCCCCCGCCTCGCTGCGCCCAGCGGCCGTCCGGCGGGCCTCGGCGCTGCTGCTGCGGGCGGCGCTGTCGGCCGGCGGGCTCGCGGTCCTGGTGCTGTGGTGGCACGACCCGGCGAACCTGCGCGACCCGGCCGCCGTGGTCACCGCCATGGGCCGGGTGGCGGGGCTGCTGGCGGCGTACCTGGTCCTGGTGCAGGTGCTGCTGATGGCGCGGCTGCCGTGGTTCGAGCGGGCGGTCGGGTTCGACCGGCTAGCCGGCTGGCACCGAGGGCTCGGGACCAACGTCGTGCTGCTGATGGTTGCCCACGTGCTGCTGGTGGTGGAGGGCTATGCGCTCGCCGACCACCGCGGAGCCGCCGCCGAGACCTGGTCGGTCCTGACCACGTTCCCGAGCATGCTCAAGGCCACCGCCGGGCTGGTGCTGTTCGGGGCGGTGGCGGTCAGCAGCGCGCGGGCCGCGCGGCGGCGGCTGTCCTACGAGGCCTGGTACGCCGTGCACCTCGGTGCCTACGTCGCCGTCGCGCTGACCTTCTTCCACCAGACCGGCACGGGCGCCGACTTCATCCGCAACCCCATCAACCGGCTGCTCTGGACAGCCATGTACGTCGGGGTCGCGGGCGCCGTGCTGCTCTGGCGGGTGGTGTTCCCGGTGCGGGCCTGGGCGCGGCACCGGATGATCGTCGACCAGGTCGTCCCGGAAGGGGGGGACGCGGTGAGCGTGTGGGTGCGCGGGCGCGACCTCGGGGCGCTCGGGGCGCGCGCTGGCCAGTTCCTGCTGTGGCGCTTCATCGCCCCCGGCCACCTCGGCAGCGCCCACCCCTACTCCCTCAGTGCCCGCCCGGACGGGAACCGGCTGCGGATCACCGTCAAGGTGGCCGGCGACCACAGCGCCGCGCTGGCCACGCTGCGCCCCGGCACCCCGGTGCTCGCCGAGGGCCCGTTCGGCCACTTCACGGCCGACGCCCGGGTGGGTCGCCGGACCCTGCTGATCGGTGGCGGCAGCGGGATGGCGCCGGTGCGCGCCCTGGCGGAGGAACTGGCCGGCGAGCCGGGGGTCCGCCCCGGTGACGTCGTCGTGCTCCAGCGGGCCGGCACCCGGGCGGACCTGCTGCTCGGCGGCGAGCTGTCCGTGCTGGCGGACCGCGGCCGGATCGTGCTGCACAGCGTCGTCGGCCACCGGGCCGCGCTGGCGCACGACCCCCTGGAGCCGCGGCGACTGGCCCGGCTCGTGCCCGACGTGCACGAACGCGACATCTACGTCTGCGGCCCGGCCGGCATGACTGCGTCGGTGCTCGCCGGGCTCCGCCACCTCGGGGTGCCGGTGGACCGTCTGCACGTGGAGGGGTTCAGCCTGTGATCGGCACGCCGGTCGACCCGCTCGCCGCGGCCGCTCAACGGTCCCGCCGGCGCCGGCGCCTCGGCCTCGGCGGCCTGCTGGCCCTGGTCGTCGCCACCGTGGGAGCGCGGACGGTCACCGCCGGGCCGGCACACACGGCGCTCGCCGGCCCGCTGCCGCTCGCCCCCGTGAGCGCTCGTGGCCAGCGGTCCAGCCCAACGGCGGCGCCCGTGCAGGAGCCGAGCGTGCAGGAGCCGAGCGTGCCGGCGGCCGCCAGCGCCGTCCCCAGTGCCGCCCCCACCGCCGGGCCCACCGCCGCGCCCGCTGCGACCGCGCCTCCTGTGTCGGCTGCCCGCACCCTGACCGGGCAGCCGGTCGACGTCGGGTACGGCACCGTGCAGGTGCGGGTGACCCTCGCCGGGACCAGGATCGTCGGGGTCTCGGCGCTGTCGCTGCCGACAGGTGGCCGCTCGGACGAGATCAGCAGCTACGCCGAGCCGCTGCTGCAAAAGGAGGCGCTCAAGGCCCAGTCGGCGTCGATCGACGCCGTGTCGGGCGCGTCGTACACCTCCCAGGGCTATGCCCAGTCCCTGCAGTCCGCGCTCGACGCCGCGAAATGACCCCCGCCGCCGCCGCCGGGTCCGGTGGTGGGCAGGCTGCCCTGCCGGGTGCCGGCCCATCAGGAGGGCACATTCTGTCCGTGACCACGAGCCTGCGCACCGACCCTCCCGCCGGCACCGACCCAATGCCTGCGCACGACCACGACCACGACCACGACCACGAGCACGACCACGCCCACACGCACACGCACCGCGACGTCAGCGGCGGGTGGCTGCGGCCGGCGGTGTTCGGCGCGATGGACGGCCTGGTGACCAACGTGAGCCTCATCGCCGGGGTCGGCGGCAGCGGGGCCGGCGTGCACACCATCGTGCTCACCGGGGTGGCGGGCCTGGTCGCCGGGGCGTTCAGCATGGCCACCGGCGAATACGTCAGCGTGACCAGCCAGAACGAATCGATCGCCGCCGAGGTCGACGTGGAGCGGATCGAGCTGGACCGCCACCCCGAGGAGGAGGTGCTGGAGCTGGCGACCAGCTTCCGCGTCCGTGGGGTCGACGCCGCCACCGCCGACAACGTGGCGCGGCAGCTGTCCCGCGACCCGGAGCAGGCCCTGCGCGTCCACAGCCGGGAGGAGCTCGGCGTCGACCCCGAGGCGCTGCCGAGCGCGTGGACCGCCGCCATCAGCAGCTTCATCTGCTTCGCGGTCGGTGCCCTCATCCCGCTGCTGACGTATCTCGCTGGCGTCTCCAATCTCGCCCTGGCGTTGGGCCTCTCCGCGGTCGCGCTGTTCGGTGCGGGGGCGATCACGGCCCGCTTCACCGGGCGCAGCATCGCCCTGTCCGGCTCGCGTCAGCTGGTGTTGGGCATCCTCGCTGCCGGAGTGACCTACGCCGTCGGCGCGATGATCGGCACCGGTGCCCACTGACCACCCGGGTCGGTCGGTCAGTGGGCGCCGGTGGGGCTGATGTGAATGGTGGCGGCGGTGAGTCGCCGCACCTGCTCGAGCAGGTGTGCCTCCGCGTGATGGGCGATGTCGTGGGCCTCGGTGAGCGTCAGCTCGGGGGCGACCGTGACGTCGGCCTCCGCTCGCAGGGTGTGGCCGATCCACCGGATCCGCAGGTCGCTCACGTCCCGGATGCCGTCGACGCTGGTCACCGCCGCGGTCGCACGGTCGACCAGCGCGGGGTCCACGGCGTCCATCAGCCGGGCGCCGACCTGGCGGACCGCTGACCGCAAGACACCGAGGATGGCGACCGTGATGACCAGTCCGACCACCGGGTCTGCCGCCCGCCAGCCGGCGGCCACACCGCCGGCTCCGGCGAGCACGGCGAGGCTGGTGAATCCGTCGGTGCGCGCATGCAGCCCGTCGGCGACCAGGGCCGCGCTGCCGATGCGCCGGCCGACCCGGATGCGGTAGCGCGCTACGAGTTCATTGCCGGCGAACCCGGCGAGGGCGGCGGCCGCGACGGCCCACAGGTGGGTGACGTCCTGCGGGCGCAGCAACCTGTGGACGGCCTCGTAGGCGGCGAGCGCGGACGACAGGGTGATCATGGCGATCACGAACAGGCCGCCGAGGTCTTCGGCGCGTCCGAAGCCGTAGGTGTAGCGCTTGGTGGGTCGGCGGCGGGCGAGTCGGAAGGCGATGAGCAGCGGGATCGCGGTCATGGCGTCGGCGACGTTGTGCAGCGTGTCCCCCAGCAGGGCCACCGAGCCCGACAGCACCACGACGAAGCCCTGGACCGCGGCGGTGACCGCCAGGCCGGCCAGGCTGACCAGCAGGGCCGTGCGGCCGTCGGCGTCGGCCTCCAGCGCCTCGTCGACCTGGTCGGCGGCGTCGTGCGAGTGTCCGCCCAGCAGCTCGGACGTGGCGTGCCGGACTCGGGCCAGCCGACCCGCCCCATGCACGTGCCCCTGCTCCCCGTCGTCGTGTTGGTGCGGCCGCGGGCGGTCGTGCCGGTGCGGATGGCCGTGGGTGTAATCAGGTCCGTGCCGGTGCGCGCTGCTCATGTCGAGTCGGCCTCCTGGTCTTGGCGGGCGTGCTGAGGTCGAAGACTAGCGTTACCTTCGCGGATGCGCAGGTCTCTGCTCTTCTCCTACCATGCGGGAATGCCTGCTAGCGAATCACCGGCGGGATCGACGGCAGGCGGGCACTGCGACGTTCCCACCCCGGACCAGGTCGCCGCGGCGGTCACGTCGTTCGCGTTGCTGGCCGACCCGACCAGGGTGCGGATGCTCTGGGCCCTGCGCACGGTCGACCTGGACGTGGCGAGCCTGGCGGGGGTGGCCGGCTGTCGCCCGACCGTGGCCAGTCAGCACCTGTCCAAGCTGCGCTTCGCCGGCCTCGTCGAGGGCCGGCGGAACGGGCAGCGGGTGATCTACCGACTGTGCGGCGGCCATGTCCGCGCGCTGCTGTCGGAGGCGCTGTTCCAGGCCGACCATCAGATTCGAGGCGCCCCCACGCACGACTGAGCCACCCGAGGCCGGCGAGCAGGGGGCCCGCGGCCGTCAGCTCTTGGCGGTGCTCACCACCCGGTAGCAGTCGTAGACCCCGTCGATGCCGCGGATGCTCGCCAGCAGGTGGCCGAGATGCGCGGTCGAGCCCATCTCGAAGCTGAACCGGCTCACCGCCACCCGGTCCCGGGTGGTGGTGACCGTCGCGGAGAGGATGTTCACGTGGTGGTCCGACAGGACCCGCGTGACGTCGGAGAGCAACCGGGTCCGGTCGAGCGCCTCGACCTGCATGGCCACGAGGAAGACCGACTCGGAGCTCGCGGCCCAGCTGACGTCGATCATCCGGGTCCCCCCGACGCCGACCTCCGGGCCCACGTCCGTGCCCAGATCCGCCGCGGCCTGCTGGCCGGCGGCCAGCGCCGCCACGTTGACGCAGTCGCTGCGGTGCACCGACACGCCGTTCCCGCGGGTGACGAAGCCGGTGATCGCGTCACCCGGGACCGGGGTGCAGCAGCGCGACAGCTTGACCCACACGTCGCCGGCGTCCAGGCCGCCCACGACCACGCCGGTGTCGTTGCCGGTCGAACGGCTGCGCGCGCGGGTCGGCACCGCGGTCTCGGCGAGGTCCTCGGCCATCCCCTCGCTGCCGCCGAGAGACTGCAGCAGGCGGCCGACGACGGCCTGCGCGGACAGCTGGCCCTCCCCGACGGAGGCGAACAGCGACGAGACGTCGGCGTGGCGCATGTCCTTGGCCAGGGTCAGCAACGTCTCCCCGGTCATCAGGCGCTGCAGCGGCAGGCCCTGCTTGCGCATGGCCCGCTGGATCGCCTCCTTGCCGTCCTCGATGGAGTCCTCGCGGCGCTCCTTGGCGAACCACTGCCGGATCTTGGTCTTGGCGCGCGAGGAGGCGGCGAAGGCCAGCCAGTCACGGGACGGTCCGGCGGTCGAGGCCTTGCTGGTGAAGATCTCGACGACGTCGCCGTTGTTCAGCACCGACTCCAGCGGCACCAGCCGGCCGTTGACGCGGGCCCCGATGCAGCGGTGGCCCACCTCGGTGTGCACGGCGTAGGCGAAGTCGATGGGGCAGGAGCCGGTGGGCAGGGCCTGCACGTCGCCCTTGGGCGTGAACACGAAGACTTCGCCGGTGTGCAGGTCGAAACGCAACGCGTCCAGGAACTCCCCGGGGTCGCTGGTCTCCCGCTGCCATTCCAGGATCTGCTTGAGCCAGGCCATCTCCGCGCCGGTGTCGACGGCGGTGCCGACCTTCCCCGCCTTGCTGCCCTCCTTGTATTTCCAATGCGCGGCGATGCCGTAGTCGGCGACCCGGTGCATGGCGTGGGTGCGGATCTGCAGCTCGACGGGCTTGCCGCCGGGGCCGATGACGGTGGTGTGCAGCGAGCGGTACATGTTGAACTTGGGCATCGCGATGTAGTCCTTGAAACGCCCGGGCACCGGACTCCACACGCCGTGCAGGCTGCCCAGCACGGCGTAGCAGTCGCGCTCGGACTCGACCAGGATGCGGATGCCCACCAGGTCATAGATGTCGGCGAAGTCCCGGCCGCGCACGATCATCTTCTGGTAGATCGAGTAGTAGTGCTTGGGCCGGCCGGTCACGGTGGCCTTGATCCGCGACTCGGCGAGGCTCGCCTCGACCGCCGCCACGACCTCCTGCAGATAGGTGTCGCGGCTGGGGGCGCGGTCGGCCACCAGCCGCACGATCTCGTCGTAGCGCTTCGGATAGAGGGTGGCGAAGGAGAGGTCCTCGAGCTCCCACTTCAGGGTGTTCATGCCGAGCCGGTGCGCGAGCGGGGCATAGATCTCCAGCGTCTCGCGCGCCTTGCGCTCCTGCTTCGCGGCCGGCAGGTAGCGCAACGTGCGCATGTTGTGCAGCCGGTCGGCGAGCTTGACGACGAGCACCCGCGGGTCCTTGGCCATCGCCACGACCATCTTGCGGATGGTCTCGGCCTCGGCGGCGCGCTTGTCGGCGTCGCGCTCCTCGGCGCTGTCCAGGCTGGAATCGCCCCCGACCTTGACCCGGTCGAGCTTGGTGACCCCGTCCACGACGAGCGCGACGAGCTCGCCGAACTCCTCCCGGACCGCCGCCAGCTCGACCGGCGTGTCTTCCACCGTGTCGTGCAGCAGCGCCGCGATCACGGTCGGCTCGTCCATGCCGAGCTCGGCCAGGATGGCCGCCACGGCGAGCGGGTGCGTGATGTAGGGGTCGCCGCTGCGGCGGACCTGGCCCTCGTGGGCGTCCGCTGCGAGCTCATAGGCCCGCTGGACCAGGCGCGGGTCGAGCTTCGGCTGGTGCTGGCGCATGGTGCGCAGCAGCGGCTCGAGCACGGGCGGGGTCCCGCTGCCGCGGGCGCTGCCGAGCCGGGCCAGCCGGTTGCGGACGCGGCGGCTGGGGGCCGGGCTGCGCGGCGTCGACGGTCGCGCCGGGCGGGCTGGCTCGTCGGCGACGTCGAGCGCGGCGGATGCAGGTACGGCGGGGGGCGCCGCGGGCCGGCCGATCTTGACCAGCGAGGGCGCCGGCGGTGTGGTCTCGACGTCGGTCTCGGGGGCCTGCGTCACGGGCGGCTCCAACGGGTCGACCTGCGGGGTGGTTCCACCGTAACAGCGGAGGCATGGGTGATCTTCCGGCCGGCGGTGCGGCGGCGGGCGTGGTCAGACGGTGAGCACGGCCTCGACCGGCAGCGGTGCGCAGGCGGCGCGGCCGCCCAGGAAGGCCAGCTCGAGCAGCACGGCCAGCCCCACCGGCTCGGCCCCCAGGGCAGCCAGGAGAGCGGCCGCGGCGACGGCGGTGCCGCCGCTCGCCAGCACGTCGTCCACCACGAGCACCGGGGTGCCGGGCGGCACCGCTGTGGCTTGCACCTGCAACGTGGCGGCGGCGTACTCCAGCGCGTAGTCGCGGGACAGCGTCGCCCCCGGCAGCTTGCCGGCCTTGCGGAGCGGGACGAACGGCAGGCGTGCTGCCACTGCGACCGGGGCCCCCAGGATGAAGCCGCGGGCCTCGACCCCGGCCACGGCCGCCGCCCCGACGTCGTGCGCGTGCTCGGCCAGCACCGCGACGACGTCGCCGAGAGCCGCCGGGTCGGCGAGCAGCGGGCCGATGTCTTTGAAGACGATCCCGGCGGTCGGGAAGTCCGGCACGTCGCGGACCAGGGCGGCGACGCGCCCGGCCAGCTCAGCCGGCCGGTCTGCCGGCCGATGGGCAGGCACGGTCAGCGGCGCTTGCCCGAGGGCCGGCCGCGCTTGCCGCCGCGGCGCTGCTGCGGTCGGCCGCTCTGCACCCGGCGGGCGCCAGCGGCGGACGCGCTCGTCCCGACCGGGACCGGGCCGGGGGGCAGGACGGCGGAGAGGTCGTCGGCCGGCGCGTCGGTCGTGGGGGCGGTGGGGACGCCGTAGGTCGGGCGGGCGCCCGTCACCGGGCCGGTGACCGGCCCGGTCACCGGGCGCCGGCCGGTGCCGACCGTCTTGCCACTGGCCTCCGCCCGGGCGACCTTCGCGGCCAGGGCAACCATGCCGGGCTCGCGCTCCTTGAGCTGGGCGAGCAGCGGGGTGGCGATGAAGATCGAGGAGTACGCCCCGGCGGCCAGGCCGATCAGCTGGGCGAGGGCGAGGTCCTTCAGGGTGCCGGCCCCGAGCAGCCCGGCGCCGACGAACAGCAGCGCCGCGACGGGCACCAGCGCGATGAAGCTGGTGTTGATCGAGCGCACCAGCGTCTGGTTGAGGGCCCGGTTGGCGGCCTGGGAGTAGGTGCGGCGACCGTTGGACTGCAGCCCGACGGTGAGCTCACGGACCCGGTCGAAGACGACGACGGTGTCGTAGAGCGAGAAGCCGAGGATCGTCAGCACGGCGATCACGGTGGACGGGGTGACCTCGAAGCCGACGAGGGCGTAGACGCCGATCGTGATGAGCAGGTCGTGCAGCAGCGCGACGATCGCGGCGGCCGCCATCTTCGGCTCGAAGCGGACGGCGAGGAACAGCACGACCAGCACGAGGAAGACCCCCAGGCCCTCCAGCGCCTTCTTGCTGATCTCGGACCCCCAGGTCGGGCCGACCGTGCTCACGCTGACCTGGGTCTCCGGGATGCCGAAGTCCCGCTGGATCGCGGCGGACAGCGCGTTGACCCTGGTGCTGTCCTCGGTGGGGGTGGTGATCCGGACCCGGTCCGACCCGAGTCCCTGCACGACCGGGTCGACCTCGCCGGCCCGGACCGCGGTGGCCTTGGCGTCGGCAACGCTGTGGCCGTGCCGGGGGAACTCGTACGTCGCACCGCCCTTGAAGTCGATGCCGAGGTTCAGCCCGCGCACCAGCAGGGCGGCGACGCTGACGACGAGGATGACGCCGCTGATGACGTACCACCGCCGTCGGTGACCGGTGAAGTCGAAAGCCGTGTCGCCGCTGTAGAGCCGGGTCGCGAGGGACACCTCACGCCTCCTGGGGATTGGGCCCGAGGGCTGGCGGACGGCGCCGGCGCAACGGCGCCGCCGGTGTGGCCGCGGTCAGGCCGGACGCCCGCCCCGCGGAGAAGAACGGGCGGCGGATCAGCAGGGTCACGATGGGTTTGGTGAAGAAGAAGACGGTGACCAGGTCGAGCACGGTCGACAGGCCGAGGGTGAGCGCGAAGCCGCGCACCGATCCCACCGAGACGACGTAGAGCACCAGCGCCGCCAGGATGGACACGGCGTCGGCGGACAGGATCGTCCGGCGGGCGTTGACCCAGGCCTTCTCGGCCGAGACCCGCGGTGCCTTGCCCTCCCGGACCTCGTCCTTGATCCGCTCGTAGTAGACGACGAAGGAGTCGGCCGTGATGCCGACGGCGACGATGAAGCCGGCGATGCCCGCCAGCGACAAGGTGAACCCGATCGCCTGGCCGAGTAGCACGACGCTTGCGTAGATCATCAGCCCGCTGGTGACCAGGCTCAGGATTGTCACGATCCCGAGGGCGCGGTAGTAGAACAGGCAGTAGACGATGACGATCGCCAGGCCGATCAGGCCGGCGATCAAGCCGGCGTGCAGGCTGTCCTTGCCCAGGCTCGGCGAGATGGTCACCGAGTTGGCGTTGTCCTTGAACGACAGCGGCAGCGAGCCGAACTTGAGGTTGTTGGCCAGATCCTGCGCGTCCTGCTGGGTGAACTGGCCGGAGATCTCCGCCGGCCCGGCGATCTGGGCACTATTGGTGGGGTCGGACTCGACGACGCCGTCGAGCACGATCGCGACGGCCGCCCCGCTGGTGGCGGTCTTCGCGGTGAGGGCGGCGAACTTGTCGTTCTTGAACTGCAGGGTGGTGACCCACTGCCCGGTGACGAACGACGTCTGCCCGCTGTTGTTGGTCTGCGGCTGGGCCTGCGCGTCCTTGACGTCGGTGCCGAGGACCGCGGCCGGCATCAGGATGTACTTCGCCGGGGCGCCGTTGCGGGCGCAGGCGAACGCCCACGACTGCGGCGCGAAGTCCGCCGCGCGGACGGCCTGATTCCGGTCACCACACTTGAACGCCGTGAACGCGGCGCGGGCGGTCTGCTCGTCGTAGCAGATGGGGTCGGTCCCGCCCGGCAGCGGGGCGCCGGGCGCGGGACGCGTGACCGGGGCGCCGCCACACGTGAACGGCGGACCGGGCAGGACCGGGGCCGGCGGGCGGGCGCTGGCGCCGGCGGGCGGGACGGCGGGGACGCTGGCGGCGGGGACGCTGGCGGCGGGGACACTGGCGGCGGGCCCGGTGGGTGCCGCCGCGGTCGGCCCCGCGGCCGTCGGCGCGGCCGCGAGAAGCACAGGGGGGCGGCCCCGCACGCTGGCGGGCGCCGCGCTCGCCGTGGCCGGCGCCACCGAGGCGGGTGGCAGCTGCGACGGCGCCGCTGGGGCCGCCCCGGTCGCACTGGGGGCCGGCGTCGCCACCGCCGTGCCGCTCGGCCGGCTCGGGGCGGCGGTGCCCGACGGGCGCACGGAGGGCAGCCCGGCCGGCCCGAGGACGGACGGGTCGGGCGAGCCCTGCTGGGTCTCGCCGGGGGGGTTCTCCCGGAAGTACAGCTGCGCGGTCCGCTGGACGTTGTCCAGCACGCCCTTGCGGGAGCTGCTGGGCACCGAGATCACGATGTACGGCGACTGCTTGACGACCTCGGCCTCGCTGACACCGTTGCCGTTGACCCGCTTGCGCAAGATGTCGACGGCCTGGTCCAGGGTCGCCTCACTCGGCCGCTGCCCGCCCACCAGGGTCTTGGGCTGCAAGGTGACAGTGGTGCCGCCGGACAGGTCCAGCCCCAGCTTCGGCGAGTAGCCACCGATCGCGATCCCCGCAAAGGCCGCGACGATCACCACGGCGAGGGCGATGAGTCGGGTCCAGGGCCGGTAGGTCGGCCTGCGAGCCACGGGTCAGTCTCCCTGGGAGGTCGGGGTACGCCGACGACGGCGGCGTGGCACGGTGCGCCGGTCGACCGGCTGCCGGAATGAGTATGGCCGACGGGCGGGGCGGGGACGGACAGCGCCCGGGACCGTCCCGGGCCGCACCGTCACAACGTCGGCTCAGGCTGCGGTGTCCCCGCGCTCCTTGTCCAGCCGGACCCCGCCGACGCCATCGGGCTGGCTGGGGGCCTCGTCGTCGGCCGGGGACAGCCGCTCGGACACGACCTCGGCTGGCACGATCACCCGGGCGATGGAGGCCTTGGCGTAGCGGCAGACGACGCCGGGGGCGATCTCCAGCAGCACGATGTCGCCGTCGTCCTCCAGCGCCCGCACCCGGGCGAACAGGCCGGCGGTCGTCATCACCTGCGCCCCGATGTCGACCGAGGACTGCACGGCGCTCGCGGCGTCCCGCCGCTTGCGCGAGGAGCGGGACAGCAGCAGGTAGCCGGCGATGCCGAGCACGATGAGGGGCAGCAGGCCGAGCAGCCCGCCCCCCGAGCCGGAGGTCGAGGCGGCGAGGACGGGGACAGCGAGCAGGGTCACGGCGTCCAGGTTAGGTGTCGAACAGCGTGGGCCCGGCACCGCCGCCGGCAGCCGGTGGTGCGGCGAGCCCGAGGTGGGCCCAGGCCGCGGTCGTCGCGACCCGGCCCCGGGGGGTGCGCGCAATCAGTCCGGCCCGCACCAGGAAGGGCTCGGCCACCTCCTCGACGGTGTCGGCCTCCTCGCCCACGGCCACCGCCAGCGTGGACAGACCGGCCGGCCCGCCGCCGTGCCGCCGGCACAGCACGTCGAGCACGGCCCGGTCGAGCCGGTCCAGGCCCAGCTCGTCGACCTCGTAGACCGCGAGTGCCGCCCGCGCGACCGCGCGGGTGATGCGCCCGTCGGCACGCACCTCGGCGTAGTCCCTGACCCGGCGCAGCAGCCGGTTGGCAATCCTCGGCGTGCCGCGGGAGCGCCCGGCGATCTCGGCGCGACCCTCATCGTCGATCCGCACGCGCAGCAGCCGGGCCGATCGCTCCAGGACCTGCACGAGCTCCGCCGGCGAGTAGAAATCCATCCGCGCCGTGAAGCCGAACCGGTCCCGCAGCGGGCCGGTGAGCAGGCCGGAGCGGGTGGTCGCCGCCACCAGGGTGAACGGCGCCAGGTCCAGCGGGATCGCCGTGGCGCCGGGGCCCTTGCCCAGCACGACGTCGACCCGGAAGTCCTCCATCGCCGTGTAGAGCAGCTCCTCGGCGGGGCGGGCGATCCGGTGCACCTCGTCGATGAACAGCACGTCACCGGGGTCCAGCGAGGTGAGCAGCGCGACCAGGTCGCCGGCCCGCTCCAGCGCCGGACCGCTGGTCTGGCGCAGCGGCACCCCCAGCTCGGCGGCGACGATGAACGCCAGGCTGGTCTTGCCGAGCCCCGGGGGGCCGGCGAGCAGCACGTGGTCCGGCGGGCTCCCCCGCCGCTGGGCCGACTCCAGCACCAGCGACAGCTGCTCGCGGACCTGCTCCTGGCCGATGAACTCGCCGAGTGACGGCGGCCGCAGGCTGACCTCGGCGACCCGCTCGGCCTCGTCGGCCACCGCCGAGACGAGCTCGCTCACCGCCCGCTCGGTCATCGGCGCAGCACCGCGAGCGCCTCGCGCAGCAGGGACGGCACCGCGACCGCCGCGGAGCCGGCGACGGCAGCAACCCCCTCGTCGGCCTCGCGGGCGGAGTACCCGAGGGAGAGCAGCGCGGCGTGCAGCTGACCGGTCGGCGCGGCCGACGCGGAGGGAGCGGCGGCCGGCCCGGGCCGCGTGGGCGACCCGAGCCGGTCCTTCAGCTCCAGCACCAGGCGTTGCGCGCCCTTCTTGCCGATACCGGGCACCAGGCACAGGGCGGCCAGGTCCTCCTCGGCGACCGCGCGGCGCACCCCGTCCGGCTCGTGCACGGCCAGCACCGCCTGGGCCAGCTTGGGTCCGACGCCGGTGGAGGTCTGCAGCGTCTCGAACACCTCCTTGGCGTCGCCGTCGGCGAAGCCGTAGAGCGTCAGCTCGGTCTCGCGCACCACCAGGCTGGTGCTCAACGTGGCCTCGGCGCCGACCCGCAGCCCGGCCAGCGTCGCCGGCGAGCACTGCACGGCCAGGCCGACCCCGCCGACGTCCACCACCGCAGTGCCGGGAGCTACCGCGAGCACCGTGCCGCGCAGGCTGGCGATCACCGCCGGGCCCCGGCCACCGCGGCAGCCAGCCGGGCCTGCCCCGGGGCTCGCCAGAGGTGGGTGATGGCCAGGGCCAGCGCGTCGGCGGCGTCGGCCGGGGTCGGCGCGGCCGGCAGTCGCAGCAGCCGGGTCACCATCGCGCCGACCTGGTCCTTGCCGGCGGTGCCGCTGCCGGTGACCGCGGCCTTGACCTCGCTGGGCGTGTGCAGGGCGACCGGCAGCCCCCGGCGGGCGGCGCACGCAATGGCCACCGCGCCCGCCTGCGCCGTACCCATCACGGTCCGCACGTTGTGCTGACTGAAGACCCGCTCGACCGCCACCGCGTCCGGCCGGAGCCGGTCCAGCCAGGTCTCGACCTGCAGCTCCAGGGCGTGCAGGCGCGCACCGATGTCGTCGCCGGCCGGCGTGGTGGCCACGCCGACATCCACGCAGACCAGCCTGGTGCCGCCGCCCTCGACCACGCCCAGGCCGCAGCGGGTGAGGCCGGGGTCGACCCCGAGCACCCGCATCCCTCACCTCCCCCCGCACCGCCGGACTCCCGGACCGCCCTCGAACGTGCGTACGACCGGGAACCTACGGCCACCCCCGGACAGAACGCCGCGCACCACGCCGGACAGCGGTCAGGAAAGCACCGGGACGACCGCCGTCAGGCCTCGACGGCCTCGAGCACCGCGTCGTCGATGTCGAAGTTGGCCCAGACGTCCTGCACGTCGTCGCAGTCCTCGAGCACGTCGACCAGCCGCAGCACCTTGCGGGCGCCGTCCTGCTCGGCGAAGGGCACCCGGACGGTCGGGACCCAGGCCAGGTCGGCGCTGTCGATGGTCATGCCGGCGGCCGAGCAGGCCAGCCGCACGGCGTGCAGGTCGCTGGCCGCGCTGGCGATCTCGAAGGCCTCGCCGATGTCGGTCACCTCCTCGGCGCCGGCGTCCAACACGGCGGTGAGCACGTCGTCCTCGGTGAGGCCGTCGGCTTTGAGCACGACGACGATCCCCTGCCGGGCGAACAGGTAGGCCACCGACCCCGGGTCGGCCATCGTGCCGCCGTTGCGGGTCATGGCGGTGCGCACCTCCATGGCGGCCCGGTTGCGGTTGTCGGTGAGGCACTCGACCAGCACCGCCACGCCGCTGGGCCCATACCCCTCGTACATGATCGACTCGTAGTTGACCCCGCCGGCGTCCAGCCCGCCACCCCGGCGGACGGCCCGGTCGATGTTGTCGTTGGGCACGCTCTGGCCCTTGGCCTTGGCGACGGCGTCTGCCAACGTGGGGTTGCCGGTCAGGTCCGGGCCGCCGGTGCGCGCGGCGACCTCGATGTTCTTGATCAGCTTGGCGAACAGCTTGCCCCGCTTGGCGTCGACGACCGCCTTCTTGTGCTTGGTCGTCGCCCACTTGCTGTGCCCGCTCATGACCTGCTCTCCACCGTCGCCTGCCGCACCATCGACACGAACAACCCGTGCACGCGGGGGTCGCCCGACAGCTCGGGGTGGAACGACGTCGCGAGCAGGGACCCCTGGCGTACGGCGACGACCCTACCTCCGGCCGCCCCGCTGCCCGGCCCCTCCGGGACGCGCGCGAGCACCTGCACGCCCTCGCCGACGGCCTCCACCCAGGGCGCCCGGATGAACACGGCGTGCACCGGTCCGTCGACCCCGGCCACGGCCAGCGAATCCTCGAAGCTGTCGACCTGGCGGCCGAAGGCATTGCGGCGCACGGTGATGTTGAGGCCACCGACCAGCGGCTGGCCCGGCTTGCCGTCCAGCACCTCGCGGGCGAGCAGGATCATGCCGGCACACGCGCCGTACGCCGGCAACCCGTCCGCGACCCGCCGGCGCAGCGGCACCAGCAGATCGAAGACGGCAAGCAGCCGGCCGATGGTGGTGGACTCCCCGCCCGGCACCACCAGGCCGTCGACGGCGTCGAGCACCTCGGGGGTGCGCACCGGCACCGGCTCCGCGCCGGCGCCGTCGAGCGCCAGCATGTGCTCGCGGACGTCGCCCTGCAGGGCGAGCACCCCGACCAGGGGCCGGCGCGTCACCGGCTCGCCGTCACCAGCCGCGCTGCGCGAGCCGGTGGTCGACGGGGAGCGAGTCGACGTTGATCCCGACCATGGCCTCCCCGAGCCCGCGGCTGACCTTGGCGATCACGTCGGGGTCGTCGTGGAAGGTGGTGGCCTGCACGATCGCCTCGGCCCGCTTCACGGGATCGCCGGACTTGAAGATGCCGCTGCCGACGAAGACGCCGTCGGCCCCGAGCTGCATCATCATCGCCGCGTCCGACGGGGTCGCGATGCCACCGGCAGTGAACAGCACCACCGGCAGCCGGCCCGCCAGCGCCACCTCGCGGACCAGGTCGTAGGGGGCCTGCAGCTCCTTGGCCGCGACGTAGAGCTCGTCCTGGCTCAGCGACGACAGCCGGCGCAGCTCCCCGCCGATCGCGCGCATGTGGGTGGTCGCGTTGCTGACGTCACCGGTGCCGGCCTCCCCCTTGGAGCGGATCATGGCCGCACCCTCGGTGATACGCCGCAACGCCTCCCCGAGGGTGGTCGCGCCGCAGACGAAGGGGACCGTGAAGGGCCACTTGTCGATGTGGTTGGCGTAGTCGGCCGGGGTGAGCACCTCGGACTCGTCGATGTAGTCCACGCCCAGCGACTGCAGCACCCGGGCCTCGACGAAGTGCCCGATGCGGGCCTTGGCCATCACCGGGATGGAGACCTCGGCCTGGATGCGCTCGATCATGTCGGGGTCGCTCATCCGCACGACGCCGCCCTGGGCGCGGATGTCGGCGGGCACCCGCTCCAGGGCCATCACGGCGACGGCCCCGGCGTCCTCGGCGATCCGCGCCTGCTCGGCGGTGACGACGTCCATGATGACGCCGCCCTTGAGCATCTCGGCCATCCCGCGCTTGACCCGAGTGGTGCCCGTCTGGCCGCTCTGCGGCTCCGCGATCATGGGCTGCTGCTCGATCATGGGGCCAGTCTAGGTCTGGAGCGCCCCCGTCACCGCTCGGCCGTGACCGCCACCGACGGGCCGGCGAGCAGCACCCAGGTCTGGCCGGGGCGCAGCGAGATCTCCGCGCCGGTGACCAGCGTCTGCCAGTGCGTGGGGTCGGCGGTGGTGGGGCGGGACCAGCGCCCCGGCACGGCGTGCCCGTCGCGGTAGACGGTGACGGCGCCGGTGCCGACGGTGATGTTGTCCGGGGTGTGGTTGCCGACCACGTCGACGAGATCGGACTCCACCTGCCGGACCTGCTGCACCACGACGTTGGACACGCGCACGGGCCGACCGGTCTCGTCCACGTCGGGGATGCCGTCCTGCACCAGCGTGTATTTCCTGGTCGCCCGGTCGTAGCTGAAGTCCAATGTGGCGCTGGGGAAGCCCACGTGCACGATCCGGCCGGGAGCGGTCTGCGGTGCGCGGCGGACGTCGAAGTGCAGGCCCACGTCGCGCGCCCCGGCCCCGGTCCTGGCCGCCAGCACAGCCCGGGGGTCGAGCATCAGGTCGTGCGGGGCCGACCGGCCGGGGTCCCTGACGTAGGCCGAGGGCTGCGCGTCGAACCCGTCGTTGACCAGCGGGCTGGCCGCCACATCGGCGTTGACGGCGGCGTTGGCCCCGGAGTAGCCCAGCGCCACCGGGCCGTACTGCGCCAGCAGGTCGATGTTGTCGCGCCGGGCACTGCGGACCGGGCCGATGCGGACGGGGAGCTGGGTGTTGTAGAGCGCGAGCAGCCGGGTGAGGCCGGCCTCGACCTGCTCGACGTAGACCACGTCTGCGGCGCGGATGCCCACCTGCGGGCGGGCTGCCGTGGTGTTGTCGATCTTCGCGGCAAGGACGGGGCTGCCCGGTCTGGTCTGCTGGCCGGACAACCGGCCGGGGGGCCCGATGTCGTGCCGGGCCGGCCGGACCGGGGGCGCGGGGCTCGGGGTGGCCGGCGCCGTCGTCGGCGCCGGCGGCGGGGGGCTCGCGACCCGGGCGTGGCCGGAGCGGCTGCAGGCCGCGAGGGCGGCGCCGACGAGCAGGCCGGCGGCGGGGAGGCGAGCGGTGCTGGCGATGCGGGCGGCGGGGGCGGCGCGGGGTCGGGGCGCTGGCACCCGCCGACGATAGGCCGCGCCTGGCCCCCGCCGGGCGGGACGGTCAGCGCGCCGCGTCGTCGATCTCGAAGTACGCCGGCCGGCGGGCCCGGCCGTAGAGGTGCAGCCACCGCACCACCCGGCGCCGGCGCAGCGCCAGGCAGGCGTGCACCGCGTCGTTGTGGAACTGCCTGGCGAGCTGCACCCGCACGGCCCGGCTGTCGGCCTCGGCGAGCAGCCGGGTCGTCTCGTCGCTGGCAGGCGGCCATCCCGCCGCCGCTGGCGCGCTTGCGAGGGCCGGGCGCAGGGCCCGGGTGAGCGCACTCTCGGCGCTCTCGCGCTCTGGGGCGTCGGCGTCCAGCGCCGCGGCGGCGGCCTCCTCCAGGGCCAGCCCCTCGTCCGGTGGCAGCCGGGCCGCGAGGGCGCGGGCGGCGGCGGCCCGCCGCAGCAGCTGGGCTTCGAGACTGGTGCGGGCCGCCTCCACGCGCACCATCGCCCGGTCCAGCCGGCCGGCGAGAGAGGTGAGGTACCCCGCCAGCACGGCGGCAAGGACGACGAGCGCGACAACGGCCCCCACGCGCCGAGCCTAGGCGGGTGGGGGCCGTCGTCGGACGGGCTGGAACCGCTCAGCTGGAGACGAGCTCCGACGCGATGTCGCGCACCCGCTTCTCCCCGGCGGAGGTGACGGCCGGCCGGTTCTTGTGCGCCTTCTCGTGGGCGAGGACGGTGCGGACCTGCTCTGCGCGCTCCAGCTTCTGAACGGCGTCGGCGGCCTGCTTGGAGCTCATCTGGTCCAGCCCGGGCACCGGCAGCTCGTCGCCGCCGGTGGCGCCCAGGCCCTCGCGGACCTTGCGGACGCTGTCGGCCGTGCCGTCGGCACCCTTCTTGCCGGCCTCGGACTCGGCGGTGGCGAGACCGGCGTCGCGGCCCGCGGTGAACACGGCGGTGGCGCTGCGGGCCAGCGTCTTGACCCGGTCCAACTGGCCGTCCAGGGCGGAGGAGGCCCCGCTCTGCACGCGCTCGGTCAGGCCACCGACGGCGGCGGCGGTGCGGTTGACGGTCTTGGCCGCCACCGAGCCGGCGTAGGTGACGGTGCTGCGCGCAGTCGCGGCGGCCGCCTGCGCGGACGTCGGCGCCAGCGCGGCGGGGCCGCCGACGGCGGTCTCGGCGAGCACGGTGGTCAGCCAGCCGACGGTCTCGGTGTGGGCCTTCTCCAGGCGCTCGGCGAGACGCACCACGGTGCGCTCGTCGGCCTCGTGGGCGAGCACCTTGACCAGGCGCGTGCGGTCCAGGAGCTGGTGCTCCAGGGCCAGGTCGGCGAGCAGTGCCTCGGTGACGGGCAGGGTCTGCTCCAGCGGCAGCTTGCCGACGGCGGCCGTCTTGGCGACCGCAACGCCCAGCAGGTCGGCGACGCCGCCGATGCCGGAGATGGCGGACCGCAGTGCGGTCGCGCGCTCGTCGCCCTTCTCCGCGTTGCGGGTCAGCTCCCGCGCAGTGGCGTCGGTCGTCGCCTGGGCCACCCGGCTGCGCGCGGTGGCGGCCTCGATGGCGGTCAGGCGAAGCAGGACATTGAGCTGGCGGACGAGCTCGGCGTGAGTGTTGGACACGGTGTGCCTCTCGGGTGTGGGTGGTGCGGGGTGTGCAGGTCTGTCACCCCTATGCCCGGGTGCTAGCCACAGCAAGCACTTTTCGCGTTGTGAGCAAGCACACGCTCAGCCGAGGGCTCGCCCGGCATGCTCGCCGGGCTCTGCCCGCGGGTCCAATGCGACCAGCCCGGCGCCGTCCACCACGGTCTCGTAGACCTCGACGACCTGGGCGGCGACCCGCGGCCAGTCGTAGCGGGCGACGGTGGACCGTCCGCCCGCGACGAGGGCGGCGCGCACCTCGGCGGAGCCGAGCACCCGGTCGAGCGCGAGGGCCAGCGGTCCTGGCTCCCCCGGCGGCACGAGCACCCCGGCAGCCCCGTCGTCCAGCACCCGCCGGAAGGCCTCGAGGTCGCTGGCGACCACGGCGGCGCCGGCGGCCATGCCCTCCAGCAGCACGATCCCGAAGCTCTCCCCTCCCAGGTTCGGGGCGCAGTAGACGTCGGCGGTGGCATAGAGCCTGGCCTTGTCCTGCTCGCTCACCAGCCCGAGGAACTCCACCCCCGCCGGCACCCGTTCCGGCCGCTCCCCCGGGCCGGCCACGAGCAGCCGCGCGCCCGGCGTGCGCAGCAGCGGCCAGGCGGCGAGGAGCACGTCGAGCCCCTTGCGCGGCTCGTCGATCCGCCCGAGGAACGCCACGGTCGGGACCCCGTCGTACGCCGGCCAGGGGCGCGCCCCGGCGTAGCGCGCGATGGTCACGCCGTTCGGGATCTCCACCGCGTCCCCACCGAGGTGCTCCACGATGGTGCGCCGCGCGGCCGGGCTGACCGCGATCCGGGCGCGCAGCTTCTCCAGGCCGGGGATCAGCAGCGGCTCGGTCAGCGACAGCAGCCGGGAGCGCGCGTTGCTGGTGTGGAAGGTCGCGACCAGCGGGCCGCCAGCGACGTAGCAGGCCAGCAGCGACACGCTGGGGGCGGTCGGCTCGTGGGCGTGCAGCACGTCGAAGTGACCCTCGCGCACCCAGCGCCGCACCCGCGCATAGGACACCGGGCCAAGCAGCAGTCGGGCGACCGAGCCGTTGTAGGGGATGCCGACGGGGCGCCCGGCATCGGTCACCCATGGCTCGAGCACGGCGTCCGGCTCCTGGACGGGGGTCAGGACCGCCACGTGATGGCCGAGCGCCTGCAAGGCGCGGGCCAGCTCGCGCACGTGCTCCACCACGCCGCCGGGGACGTCCCACGGGTAGGGCGAGACCAGGCCCACCCTCACGCCGACTGCCCACCCCGTGCGGCACCGCTCCGGTCGAGGTCGTCGCGCCACAGCCGCGCCAGCATGTGCCAGTCCTGCGGCGCCGCGGCGATCCCCTGCTCGAAGTGTCGGGCGACCTGCTGGGTCATCGTCGCGACGTCGGTGTGGGGCACCGGCTCGCCGACGTCGCAGACGGTCCCGTGCGGATCGACCGCCCGGTCGGCGAAGTGCAGCGTCACGGGCAGCAGCACGGCGCCGGTCTCCAGCGCGAGGGCCGCCGGCCCGGCGGGCATGGTGGCGGTGGCGCCGAAGAAGTCGACCGGGACGCCGTGCGCGGACAGGTCGCGGTCGGCCAGCAGGCAGAGCAGCCGACCGGCCCGCAACCGCTCCGCGAGCACCTCGAACGGCGGCCGCTCCCCCCCGGTGAGCGCCAGCACCTCCATGCCCAGCGACTCGCGGAAGGCGACGAACCGGTCGAACAGCGCCGCCGGCTCCAGCCGCTCCGCCACCGTCGTGAAGGGCCGGCCGCGACCGACCAGCCAGGCGGCGGCCAGGTCCCAGTTGGCCATGTGGCCGAGCGCGAACACCACCCCCCTGCCCTGCTCCTGGGCGGCCCACATCCTGTCCTCGCGGGGGGTCGTGAAGTGCCGCTCGACGTCGATCGGGGACAGCGCGGGCAGTCGGAAGACCTCGTACCAGTAGCGGGCGTAGCTCCGCACGGCGGCGCGCACCAGGTCGTCGAGCTCCTCGGGGGGGCGGCCGGTGACCCTGGCGAGGTTGCCGCGCAGCCGGCGCACCCCCTTGCCGTCCCGGCGGGTGGCGAGGTCGGCGCCGGCGCGGAACAGCACGCGTCCCGGGCGCTCGGGCAGCCGGCGCACCGCTGCCCAGCCCGCGGCGTAGCCCAGTGACGCCGCCCGGCCGGGCAGGTCGATGGCGGCGGCCCGGGCCAGCAGCGGGTGGCTCACCTCGCCAGCGCGGGCGCCGGGGGCACCGGGGGCACCGGGTCGCTGACCAGCCGCGCCTGGCGGTGCACCTCGACCAGGCGCTGGCCGACCGTGACGAGGCTCAGCACGGCGAGGACCCACAGGCTCGCCGCAGACAGCCAGCTGACCCCGGTGATCCCCTGCAGCAGGGTGCCGACACCGACGATGATCAGCCGTTCGGCGCGCTCGACGATCCCGACGTTCGCCGTCAGCCCCAGCCCCTCCGCACGGGCCTTCACATAGGAGGTCATGTTGCCGGCCACCAGCGCGACCAGCGCGACGGCGCCGATGAGCGGGGACTGGCCGCGCGTGAAGAACCAGTAGGCCAGGCTGGCGAATGCCGCCCCGTCGGCGACCCGGTCCAGCGAGGAGTCCAGGAACGCCCCGAAGACGCTGCTGACCCCTCGATGCCGGGCCACCAGGCCGTCGATCAGGTCCGACAGGACCCACACTGTGCACACGATCGGGCCGGCGACGAAGTGGCCGGTGGACAGCAGCCAGACCGCGCTGGCAGTGAATCCGATGGTGCCGACGATGGTGACGGCGTCGGGGTTGACCCCGGCCGCGGCGAGCCGCTCGCCCAGCGGGGCGAGCACCCGGGCGACGGCGGCGCGGCCGTGCAGGTTGAGCATCGGTGCCCTTCGGGACGGGAGCGCGACGGGTTCTGCGAGGGTACCGGCGTGGTCGTCGCCGGCAGCGCGCCGCCTGTCCCGATGGCGGTGCCGGTGGTGGCCGTTGCCGGCTGGTCCGGTGCAGGGGCGACGACGCTGGTGCTGGGCCTGCAGCGGGTGGCAGCCGCAACGGTGCAAGGGCTGGAGCGAGCGGCGGCACACGGGCCGGTCCGCGGTCCGGCGTACGACCTGCCCGGCGATCCGGTGCTCCTCGACGCCGGCGCACCCGGCGTCGCCGCGGCCGACCTGCTCGTGCTCGTGGTCTCTGCGGTGGACGGGCTCGACCCGGGCAGCGTCGCGACGTGGCGGGCCGCCGAGGACGCCGGTCTGCCGCGGCTCGTCGCCGTCACGAAGGCCGACCTGCCGGGCGCCGACCTCGACGAGAGCCTGGCCCTCTGCCGTCGGCTGCTCGGGCCCGGGCAGGGCTCCGACGCCGGGGAGGAGCTGCAGCCGCTGGCGATGCCGCTGCACGGCGGGGATCCCGAGGCCCCGGGCGGGGTCGACGGGCTGCTCGACCTGGTCACGGTGCGGGTGCTCGACCACAGCGGCCCGCCGGGGTGGCAGCCGGTGGTGACCAGCGCCACCGGTGAGTTCCTCGATGCCGCAGCGGGTCAGCGCGACGAGCTCATCGAGGCTGTGCTCACCGCCAGCGAGGACGCGACCCTGCTGGACGCCTGGCTGCTGGGCATCGAGCCGTCCCCCACGGTGCTCGGCGCGGAGCTGGCGATCGCCGTGGCGGGCGGGCTGCTGCACCCCGTCGTCGCCGTCTCGGGGGTGACGGGACTCGGCTGCCCGTCCCTGCTCGCGCTGCTGCGCTCGCTGCCGCTGGCGGTGGCCACCGGGCCGGTGCTCGATGCGCGGCCGGACGCGCCGCTGGTGCTGTCCGCGCTGGGGGACGGGGTGGTGCGGGTGCGGTCGGGGACGCTGCGGCCGGGGGTGCTGGGGCGCACGCTGACCGACCTCGCCGGGGCCCCGGTCGGGTGGGCCGGGCCGGGGGTCGTCGTCGTCGTGCCCGGCCTCGACGTCGCGCCGGGCGCCGTGCTCGACCCCGGAGCCGGGTAGCGTCGCCGCTCCACATTCCCTGGAGACTCCCGTGTCCGATCGCCCGTCAGTCGTCGCCAGGTTGCGTGCGGCGGGCTGCGTGTTCGCCGAGGACGAGGCGCGGCTGCTCCTCGCCGCGGCCAGCACGCCGGCGGAGCTCGACGCCGCGGTGGACCGGCGGGTCGCCGGCCTGCCCCTGGAGCAGGTGCTCGGCTGGGCCGGGTTCTGCGGGCTTCGGATTGCCGTCGCGCCCGGCGTGTTCGTGCCGCGCCGGCGCACCGAGTTCCTCGCCCGGCAGGCCGTCGCCCTCGTCCCGCCGGCCGGGGTCGCGGTCGAGCTCTGCTGCGGCGCGGGGGCAGTGGGCGCCGTGCTGGCGTCGGCCGTCGACGGGGTCGAGTTGCACGCCGTCGACATCGATCCGGCGGCGGTGGGGTGCGCCACGGCCAACCTGCCGGCTTCCGCCCGGGTCTACGCCGGCGACCTCTATCAGCCGCTGCCGCCCACGCTCCGGGGTCGCGTCGACGTCCTGGTTGCGAACGCGCCCTACGTGCCGACCGCCGCGATCGGGCTGCTGCCGGCGGAGGCGCGCCTGCACGAGCCGCTGGTGGCGCTGGACGGCGGGCCGGACGGCCTCGACGTCCTCCGCCGGGTGACCGCCGCGGCGCCTGCCTGGCTGGCGCCGGGCGGGTCCCTGCTGGTCGAGACCAGCGGGGAGCAGGCACCAGCGGTCGTCGACGCCATGCGGCGCAGCGGGCTGCTCCCCCGGGTGGCCGAGTGCTGGGAGCTGCACGCCACGCTCGTCATCGGCACGCGGCCCGGCTAGCCGGCTTCGGGCCGGCGTCGGGCCCAGTTCGGGCCGAGTTCGGTCAGTGGTTTCCATTGCCTGGCAGATGTGCATGCTCCGCGCACCACTCGGCGGTCAGGCGGTCGCGGCCCAGGTCTCGGCCAGCAGCCGCCGGGTGTCGGCTAGCAGCTGCGGCAGCACCTTGGTCTGGCCGATCACGGGCATGAAGTTCGCATCGCCCCCCCAGCGGGGCACCACGTGCTGGTGCAGGTGCTCGGCGATGCCGGCGCCGGCAACCGCCCCCTGGTTCATGCCGATGTTGAGCCCGTGCGGCCGGGACGCGGCGCGCAGCACCCGGACCGTCCGCTGGGTGAGCTGCCCGAGCTCGGTGGTCTCGGCCGGCTCGAGGTCCTCGTAGAGCGCGACGTGCCGGTAGGGCACGACCATCACGTGACCGGGGTTGTAGGGGAACAGGTTCAGCACGACGTACGCCGCGGAGCCCCTCGCCACGATCAGCCCCTCGTCGTCCGGCAGCCCCGGGATCCGGCAGAAGGGGCAGCCGGCCTCGTCGCCGTCCCCGCCGCGGGCGATGTAGGCCATCCGATGTGGCGTCCAGAGGCGCTGCAGCGCATCGGGTTCGCCGACCCCCTGCTGCGACTCCCCCGGCGCCTCTCCCGGCGCTGTCACGACGCGCGGTCGGCGACGGCGGTGGCGATCTCCTCCACCGCCTCGGCCAGCGGCACCCCGCGGCGCTCCTCGCCGTTGCGGTAGCGGAAGGCCACCGACCCCGCCTCGACGTCGTCGTCGCCCGCGATCAGCATGTAGGGGACCTTCTGGCGCTGCGCCTTGGCGATCTTCTTCTGCATGCGCTCGTCAGCGGTGTCGACCTCGACCCGCAGGCCCCGCGCGCGCAGTGCCGGCACCACCGTGGAGTGGAAATAGGCGTCGTGGCGGTCCGCGACCGGAATGCCCTGCACCTGCACGGGGGCCAGCCAGGCGGGGAATGCGCCGGCGTAATGCTCCAGCAGCACCGCGAAGAAGCGCTCGATCGAGCCGAAGAGCGCCCGGTGGATCATGACTGGCCGCTCCCGCTCACCCCCGGAGCCCTGCACCTCGAGGTCGAAGCGCTGGGGCAGCAGGAAATCGACCTGGATCGTCGACATCTGCCACGAGCGGCCGATGGCGTCCTTGGCCTGCACGCTGATCTTGGGCGCGTAGAAGGCGGCTCCCCCCTCGTCGATGGTGAGTGGCAGCCCCTCCCCCTCCGCCGCCGCCCGCAGGGCAGCGGTGGCGGCCGCCCATTCCTCGTCCGTGCCGAAGGACTTCTCCGGGTCGCGGGTGGACAGCTCGAGGTAGAAGTCCGACAGCCCGTAGTCCCGGAGCAGGTCCAGCACGAAACGCAGCAGGCGCACCAGCTCCCCTGGCATCTGCCCTGCGGTGCAGAAGATGTGCGCGTCGTCCTGGGTGAACCCGCGGGCCCTGGTCAGCCCGTGCACGACCCCGGACTTCTCGTAGCGGTAGACCGTGCCGAACTCGAACATCCGGATCGGCAGCTCGCGGTAGGACCGCCCACGCGACCGGAAGATCAGCGCGTGGAAGGGGCAGTTCATCGGCTTGAGGTAATAGTCGGTGCCCGGCCGGTCGCCCGCCGCGTCCAGCTGCATGGGTGGATACATGCCGTCGGCGTACCACTGCAGGTGGCCGCTGGTGTGGAACAGCTGGGCCTTAGTGATGTGCGGGGAGTTCACGAAAGAATAGCCGGCCGCCTCGTGCCGCTGCCGGGAATAGTCCTCCATCACCCGGCGCACGGTGCCACCCTTGGGGTGGAAGACCGCCAGGCCTGAGCCGATCTCGTCCGGGAAGCTGAACAGGTCCAGCTCCGCGCCGAGTCGCCGGTGGTCGCGCCGCTCGGCCTCGGCGAGCATCGCGACGTGCGCCTTGAGGGCGTCGCGCGACTCCCATGCGGTGCCATAGATCCGCTGCAGCTGCGGGTTCTTCTCGCTGCCGCGCCAATACGCCGCCGCGGACCGCTGCAAGGCGAACGCCGGGATGTCGCGGGTGGTGGGCACGTGCGGCCCGCGGCACAGGTCGGTCCAGACCCGGTCGCCGCCGACGAGGTTGTCGTACATCGTCAGCTGGTCGCCGCCCACCTGGGTGGACTCCTCCGCGGTCCCGCCACCCTTGAGGTCGATCAGCTCGAGCTTGAACGGCTCGTGCGCCAGCTCCGCGCGCGCCTGGTCGGCGCCGGTCTCGCGCCGGGCGAAGTGCTGGCGCTGCCGGGTGATCTCACCCATCCGGTGCTCGATCGCCGCGAGGTCCTCCGGGGTGAACGGTCGCGCGGGCAGGAAGTCGTAGTAGAAGCCGTCGGTGATCGGTGGGCCGATGCCGAGCCTGGTGCCGGGGAACAGGTCCTGCACCGCCTGGGCGAGCACGTGCGCGGCGCTGTGCCGGATGACCGCGCGCCCCTCGTCGCTGCCGGCCGGGATGCTCTCGACGACGTCGCCGTCGCCGAGCACGAAGGCCAGGTCGCGCACCACCTCGACGTCGGCCCCGGTCGCGTCCTCGGTGGTCATCCGGACGACGACAGCGTCGGTGATCCCCTGCAGTCGCAGGGCCTGTCCCGCCGTCGTGCCGGCCGGTGCTGTGATCCCGACCCGGTCGACGACGAGGCGGATGTCGGGCATGCGCCGAGCCTAGTGAGCGGGTGCGCGGGTCAGCGCCGGCGTACGACGGGGTCGACGCCGTTGACCACGTCGGCCAGGGCAGCACCCGCGACGAGCCGCTCGGCGTTGGCCCGCAGCGACCCGAGGATGCGCCCCTGGGCCTGCCGGCTGCTGCCGGCGGCGTGCGGGCTCAGCAGGATGCGGGGGTCGCCGCGCAGCGGGCTGTCGGCGGGCAGCGGCTCGACCGCGAACACGTCGAACGCGGCCGCCGTCAGCCGGCCGGCCCGGACCAGCTCCGCGGCGGCGGCCTCGTCGACGATGCCCCCGCGCGCCGCGTTGACGAGTACGGCGCCGGGTGGCAGGGAGGCCAGCCGGTCCCGGCCCAGCAGCCCGCGGGTCTGCTCCGCGAGCGCCACGACGACCACGAGCACGTCGCTGCGGGTGAGCAGCTCGTCGAGATCCAGCCACGGCTCCTCGTCGCGACGGCGCCGCGACCACTGCGCGACGTCGCAGCCGAGCGCCCGGAACAGCCTGGCCGCGGCCTGCCCGATCGCCCCGAAGCCGACGATGCCGACCCGGGTGCCGTCCAGCTCACGGGCCCCCCGGGCGGCCAGCGTCAGCTGCGGCCAGTCACCGGCCCGGACCTCGCCGTCGGCGACCACGAGCAGGCGCAGGCAGGTGAGCGCGGCCGCGAGGCACCACTCGGCGACGGCGTCGGTGTTGGCACCGGCGGCGTTGGCGGCCGGCACCCTGGCGACCGCGAGGGCGTCGACGTCGAGGGAGTCGACCCCGACCGAGGGCTGCAGGACGGCGGCGAGGCCGGGCGCGGCGGCGATGAGGTCGGCGTCGACCCGCAGCTGGCCGCTCCAGTCGCCGACCACCACCTCGGCGTCCCTGGCGGCGGCAACGGCGGCGGCCTGGGTGCGCTCGGCTGGCACGGTGACGATCGCCGGGAGGCCGTCGAGCAGCGCCGCGGCCAGCGTCGCGTCGATCGGCGGCAGCGCGAGCACCCGCCAGGGGGCGGTGAGGGGGGATGCGGTCACGCCCCGAGGATGCCGGTGCATGCCGATGGACGGGATCGTCGAGGTGGGCGATGCAGGTTTCGAACCTGCGACCTCTCGCGTGTGAAGCGAGCGCTCTCCCGCTGAGCTAATCGCCCGGGACCGCCGCGAGGCTACCGCCTGGACCGGCCGGGCCGGCCGGTCAGCTGGGCAGGGCGGGGGTGGGCAGGAGCACGCCCTCGCCGGGCACGGTCGGCAGCACCGCGGTCGCCGGACCGAGCTCCAGCGTCACCGCGAAGCGCGGCGTTCCCGCCTCCTCCACGGTGGACGCACGGCCCAGGTCCACCGGCACCGCACCAGACGCGTGAACGTCGAAGCTGCGCAGGGCCCGCTTGGTGTCGGCCCCCGTGACCAGCCACACGACGTAGTGCGCCTTCGCCGGCTGGTTTGGCGCGAGCCCGTCGACGACCAGCACGGTGTGGCCGGCGGCGAGGACCGCTGCGCCGCTGCCGGCGTGACCGTCGGTGTGGCCGAGCTTACTGATCACCGCGCCGGGCTGGGCCACCGCTTCCAACGCGAGCTGGGCCGGATCCGCGTTCTGGGTCACGGTGGACGGGTTGCTGGCGCGCACACCGACGACGACGCCGGTGAGGAGCACGGCGAGGGCGAGCGCCGCACCCACGAGCAGCCGCGACGGGCGCTGCCCCCCGACGAGGGCGATCCGCATCCGGCCGGCCGGCCGGCGCACGGGCGTCACGTGGCCCGCCGGGACGTCACGCTCGTCCGCTGCCGCGGCGGACGCCCGATCGGCACTGTCGTCGCTGTCGGCACTGTCGGCACTGTCGGCGCGGGGCTGCGCCGCGCTCGGGACCGGTGGGTGGAGCGCGAAGGGGTCGGCCGGCATGGTGCTCGCCGCCGCGGCGATGACCTCCGCGAGCAGCGGCGGCAGGGCCGGCTCCTCGACGGGGTCGACCGCGTAGGCCAGCCAGGCGGCGACCTCGCGGTGCTCGCCGAGCGCGAGCCGACAGCGCGAGCAGCTGGGCAGGTGCTCGAGCAGGCGGGCCTCGTCGAAGGGCTCCAGCGCGTCGAGGGCATGCCCGACCGCCAGCTCCTCGAATTCGGCGTGACCGGGCGTGGGCAGGCCTGGGCCGGTGGACAGGTCGCCGCTCACGTGGCGCCCCCCCCGGCGCTTGCGAGCGGCTCGACGGCCAGCCCGTCCAGCGCGGACCGCAGCCGGCGCATGCCGGCGAGCATGCGGGTCTTCACAGTGCCGAGCGGCGTCGAGGTGAGTCCGGCGATCTCGCGCTGGGTGTACCCGCCGAAGTAGGACAGGACGAGGGCCTCGCGCTGCACCGGCGGCAGCTGCCGCAGCGCCTCGCGCACCCGCTCGCGGCGCAGCAGCGACCAGACGGCCTCGTCAACCTGCGGCAGGGGGGACTCGGTGCTCTCCGGGACGTCGCCGCCGGTCCGCCGCTTGCGCAGCGTCTCCTCGCGGCGTACGGAGTCCACGGCCTTGTGGTGGGTCATCGCCAACAGCCACGAGGCGAACCCGCCGCGCTCCGCGTCGTAGCGCTGAGGATCCCTCCACAGCGCCAGGAAGACCTCCTGGACGACGTCCTGTGCCAGCACGTCGTTGCCGAGGAGCCGGCGCGCCAAGGCGAGACACGGGCGGCCGTAGCGGCCGAAGAGCGCCTCCAGAGCCCGGCCGTCGCCGCTGCAGACCAGCCGCACGAGCCCGGCGTCGTCGAGGGCGGCGTGGCGCTCCGAGACGTAGGCAGGGACCGCGCGCTCGGTCTGCGGGCGCCGCGCGGTAGGCGTCCGGCCGGGCCGGCCGGGCGTGCCGGAGTCCGGGGACGGGCCCGGAGCACTCACCGTCACGACGTGTGTCCTCACGAGGGTCGTTCGCCGCCGCGGTCGCGGCGGTTCAAGTCTGGGTGGTGCTGGACGTGCTACCCACCTCGGCGGCAGTGTCACCGCAGGGCGACCTGTCCCCGACAGCCGGGCCTCTTCCGGCCCAGATCAGTCTGCGCCCGTGCCTGACGGCGCGCCAGGGAGGCGAGCCGCTCGTCGTGGGCTTCATCGTCTCCGAGGGGGCGCGGCTCGTGGCCATGATGGGCCGGATGTCGGGTTCGCCCCACCCTGGTCAAGGACTTTTCGGACACCTTTCGGTGCGGCCGTGACCGGACCGGGGAAGAGCCGTTGGGGAGGTGTCAGCACGCCGACCGGCGGCTGTCGGGCCAGGTCGCCGAGACCGTGAGCGCGGAGGCAGACACGATGAACGCCCACGACGACACCATCACCACCGAGCTTTCCCTGCGGCTCGTGGTGGCGGGCGCACCGTCGCTGCCCGTGCTCGCCGCGGTGCGCTTCGACCCGAGCGACCCCTACGCCGTGCACGTGGGCTTCCGCACCGGCGGCGACGAGGTCGTCGAGTGGACGTTCGCCCGCCAGCTGCTGACCGACGGCGTGAGCCAGGCGGTCGGTGAGGGCGACGTGCAGGTCTGGCTCTCACACGCCGAGGGCACTGCGGTCGTCTGCCTGTCGCTGTGCTCCCCGTCCGGCCGGGCCCTGTTCGAGGTCCCGCTGGCGGAGCTGGTGGAGTTCCTGTCAGCGACCTATGTCGCGGTGCCGACGGGCACGGAGAGCGATTTCGTCGACCTCGACGCCGAGCTTGCGCTGCTCCTGTGGGCGGGCGACACCGACGCCGGCTGAGGGCTCCGCGCCGCTGCAAGCGTCGCCGCGCGGAGCGCGGGAAGGGACGCGTGCGGTAGTGTTCCCCGCGTCGTCCGGAGCTGCCGGAGGCCGTGCGGACGTGGCTCAGTGGTAGAGCATCACCTTGCCAAGGTGAGGGTCGCGGGTTCGAATCCCGTCGTCCGCTCCACGGGGACCAGCAGCACATGCTCGTCATGGGCTGTCGCCCTCGATGGCAGGGTGGAGTGGCCGAGAGGCGAGGCACAGGACTGCAAATCCTGCTACACGGGTTCAAATCCCGTCTCCACCTCGCAGGAACGGGCCCTCCGGCCGACACAACTACATAGGGGCGATTGGCGCAGCGGGAGCGCGCTTCCCTGACACGGAAGAGGTCACTGGTTCGATCCCAGTATCGCCCACTCTCAAAAGGTCCGCTCCGGCGGCCCTTTGTTGCGTGTTCCTGCAGGTCAGAGCCATGATCCGCCTGTCGGGCCGTCACCGCTGCTGACCGTGGATCACCCCTCTTCGCCCCTACTTGTGGCACGGGTATGGCACGCCGTGGCACGCCGCTCGGGGGCGCAGGGGGCGGGGGCCACGGAGGACGACCTCGTCCAAGAGCGGGACAACGTGCCGGCGGGACCTGGTCCGGGCGCGGCGGGGGGCTAGACGACCGATTGGTCGACGGTCAACCCGGCGACGCCGAGGAAGATCCCGTCTCCCGACAGGAGGGGTAGGCCGTAGGTCACGGCTGTCGCAGCGATCCACAGGTCGGCGGTGTGCACCTTGTCCGCCAGTGCGTGCCCGGTGGCACGGCACGACGCCCGGAGCCGCGCCTGCGCCCAGACGACCTCGTCGTCGGGCCAGAGCACGACGGCTCGGGCGACGTGCCGTTCGACCTCGGCTGTCCGGCGAGGACCCCAACCTGCGACGATCGCGCCGAAGCGCAGCTCTGCGATGGTCTGTGCGGCGACGCAGACGATGCGGCCGGCCAGCCGGGGTGCCTGCTGCCGCGCCAGTAGACGCCGGTGCGGGTCCAGCGGGGCCGAGAAGACGTCGGTGTCCACCAGCACTCTGGTCAGTGCCGGCGTCATTCGCGCAGGGCAGCCCAGAAAGCGGCGGACTCCTCCGCGGTGATGTCCTCGATGACGAGGTCACCTGACGACGGCCATGGCTCGGTGTCACCCTGCAGCTCGTCGAGGGTCTTGTGCCGCCAGAACTCCGCGTCAGGACGCGGGACGGGCATGCTCGCGGGACTCGTCATGCTCGACCTCCTCTCCCCATGGTGGCAGAGCGACCGGCAGGGTCAGCGACACGGGCACGTCGACGCGACTCCGGCGCCTCGAGCCGTGGTCCAGCGGACGAGGCCCGCCGACTGCTCCCGGGCGAAGGCCGTTGTCGCCTGCCGGTGCACGGACCCGGGCCCGCGGCGGAGGTCGGCTCTCATGCCGTTGGTGCGCCGCGAACGGCGATCCCACCGGCGCCTGACCCTCTCCGTCCCGCCGACACAGGTGGAATCCACTGGGTCGTGCATCCGCGGCGTGCGCCCCCGTCGGAGTAGGCGCCCGGTTCGCACCGCCGGCTCACAGGGCGTCGACCGGGGGCACGCTGCGGCTCGCGAGGTAGGCGTCGAGGTCGGACTCCCAGAACCGCAGCTCGCGACCGGCGCGCGTGAACCTGACCCTGCGCTCACTCACCAGCCGGTAGATCAGCCGGCGCCCGCACCGCAGGTACGCCGCCGCGCTCACCACGTCGTGCAACTGGTCGTCACGCCGGATCGGCGTGGGCTCGGTGTTCCTCATCGTCGTGTCTCCCCTCGCAGGGCACCGGGCGGGTGCCGTCCTTCGTCCACCAGCAAGGGGTCCTGGGGTGGGGGGTCACTGCCACACACGAGGTCACAGTCCGGTCACACGGGCCTGCGGTCGCGGGCGGCAGCTGCGGCCCGACGACGAGCACGCTCGTGCTCTCACCGCCAGCAGCATCGGCCGCCACAGCCCCCCTCGGCCCCCACCGCTCCTGGCCTGTCCGCATGACGACCTCACGCGGAAGTCCGCCCGACCTTCGACCCGCCGCCGACGTGCCCCCAACCGCCCCGAGCCGACCCTTGCCGTGGCCCGCGCCCCTCCCTCCCGACTCCCCGCGCCCCTCCCTCTGCGACCCCGCCCCACCAACCAAGACCAAACAGGACACACCTCTTGCATCCTGGGCTCGGGATTACCGTTGTCACGGAATCATCCGTCGGAGGGGGCCCTGCATGTCGCGCAACCGCCGGGGCCGAAACGTGACGTCCCCCCGGCCAAATGCGACCGTCAGGAGCCCCCCACCGCCCGCCCCCCCGAACGCGGCGTCAGGCGTCGAGGTCCGTCAGCCTGTCGCGTTGAACGGCGTGCGACCGACGTCCATCACCTGTGACTGGTGTGCTCAGCCAACCATCGTCAAGCCCCGCGGCCGCGTGCCAAGGTGGTGCTCCGAGACCTGCCGCCACCGCTCCTGGGAGCAGGGCCGAGCCGCCGCCTCCGGACGCAGCGCCATCCAGATCGTCGAACGCCTCGTTCAAGCGCCAGCCCCGCCGGCGCCCGAGCAACCGAGCCCGACACCCATCGACTGGCCCGAGACCCTCGGCGCGCTGGCCGCCCAGCTCGACAGCGGACGCATCTACGATCGTGACCTCGTCACCCTCAGCAAGGCGCTGTCCAACGTCTTCGCCGCCTATGAGCGCCACCCCGGAGTCCGAAGGCAGCGGTGAACGACGGCCACCGAGGCCTCGGATGAATGTTGATCACCGGCTTGGCCACCCGGCATGGCCAGCAGCCGCGGAGCCGACGCCTGCCCCGCCCACCGCGTGGCCTGCACACGGCGTCGGTACTGCTCCTCCTCGTCAGTTCGCTCTTATGATCAGCAGCGCGATTGACACCGCATCGAGGACAACCGGCTCTTCGCAATCGAGGGTGTAGAGGTGGGCGCGTCGTAGCGGGGTTGAGGGTAGGTCTTCACAGGATGGAGGTTGTCTACGCCGTCCAGCTGGAAGACCTCGACTTGTCTGACGTTACGTTCTCCTGCCCTGACCTCGATAGCTTCTGCCGGCTGGACCGCCTGGGTCTGACCGTGACCGGCCAGCACGTCGCTGCCGAGCGCTCGGTGTTGGCGTGCCGGGTGGTCGAACCCGACGACTGGTGCCATGACGCCCGTGATCCCCTGCCAGGCCGCGGGCGCGTAGGACGCGTTGCGGGCGGCGGGCACCGACCAGGGTGCGCAACCCTGGCAGGGTGCTGACCCGCCCCATCGCAACCGCCAGAACAGGCCGTCGACTATCGAGGTCGGGTTGAGCGACACCGGCTCCGCAACGACAGTTCAGGCTGGGACCGTGAACGCCGCCTCATACCCAGTTCTGGGCCCGAGGTCCTCGTAGACGATGGTCGGCGCGATCCTGTTCCAGCGGTTACCGAGTAGCAGAGCAAGGCCGAGTGGTCCTGCGAGGAAAAGGTGGACGCGAGGACTCGAACCAGCCGACTTCCTGACTGCGTCCCGGATCCCCAGTGCGAGCGCGCCCGCCGAGGCGGCATCCACGACGCTTCTGTCGTGCGCTCCGGCAGGCGGTGAAAGGCAGACGAGCTGACCCACCGGCAGTCTCGTGCTTGTGATGAATGCGAGGACGTCGTCGCTGATGTCGGTCGCGACGCTCACCGCTATGGCCGTGTCCGCCCCATGCTCACAGGCGACTCGGTGAAGCCCCGGCACCGTTCGGGTGATCGGTGCCGTCATTGACGACCAAGTCTCGCCTCGTTGGACGACTGCGACGTCAGTCCCGGTCACCATCCGTAGTGCAGCGCCGACGGCGAAGCCGGTCGCCTGTCGGAGGCTCCCGGTGACAAGTACACGTGGGTTCCCTGCTATTGAGGCGGCGACAGTCTGGATGTCATCGTGCAGTTGCTGCCAGGTGGCCGGCGCCAACGGGCGACGTTTGCTCCACGCATCCGTCCCCTCGAAACGGTCCGTCCAGTCCAGGGCGGCCGCGGCCAGGTCGGCCACCGGGTCAGGTTTGAGCGTGGCCACGGACAGGACGGACCAGGCTTCACCTCGACGCAGTCCCAGGTCCTCGGCAGCTGCTTGGACATCGTCTAGTTGCAGGTTGCGTACGCCGTGGCGGACCTTGGCGGCGATCCAGTCGGCACCGGCGCGGACCGCTTCAGCGTCGCCGCGCAGTCCGCAGGCGATCATGAGTGAGGAGACCGCCTCCTCCACGTAGGCGAGGTCCCGGGCGACGTCGAGGTGCAGCACTCGGAGGAAGCGTAGAAGCTCCTCGGGGCTCAGCCCGGTGGTCGCTTCCCAGACGGCGCGCAGCTTGCCTCGCGCCGACTGGGCTCCGCCCGCCGCGGCGGCGGGCATGAGCAGATTGGTTCGTGCGTCGCGGCCGGCGAGAAGTGCGTCGCCGGGGTCCGGGGCCCGGTTCGTCGTGAGACGCAGGTCCACGGGCTCCCCTGCGTCGGCCAGCCCCTTCCAGGACTCGCTGAGCTTGCGCAGAAGAGGCCGCCCACCGGAGCGCGGCTGGTCCGTCAGCCACTCCGTATTGGCGGGTGTGGATCCGTCAACGGCGTACTTGACCTGGGTGAACGTGTGCGGGGGCCGGCTTCTGCGCTGCACTATGTCGTCGAGGTTGCCGACCCCGTCGACCTCGACGCCTACCTGTACCACCGGGTTCGCGGAGCGCACGAGCGAGTCACGCAGCATGGTCATGCAGGCGTGCCACGCGTGAAGCCACTGGTAGTGATCGCCGGCTACGCGTACGCCGGAGCGTCCTGGCGGCGCCAGCGGACCGGTCATGATTCTGGGGTGAAGACGGGTGTCGCCTCGACGCCGGCGACGACTGACAGCAGGAGAGCGTCGTCGACTTTGCGGTCGGGGAATGCCGCGAGGATGACCGCGGGGACGAGGCGCTGCGTCAAGTCGGAGTATGTGTACGCGGGGCCTTCGCCGCGAGGCCCTGTCGCCTGCACGGCGGCCTCGATGCCGGTCGGGCTGATGCCGAGGCCTGTCAGCGCGCTGGTGAGGACGGCGCGTCGCTGTTCGGCGTCAGGCCGGCCGAACGTGTAGATGGCGGCGGCGCGGCGCAACACCGCGGGGTCCAGCTGGTCACCGCGGTTGGTGCACATGACGACGATGATGGGAAGTCCTGCCCCGGCAAGACCGTCGACTCCTTGGAGGACGGCGTCGACGCCGCTGCGGTCCTCGTGGTGCATCTGGGAGGATGCACGTGACTGCGCCAGGGCGTCCGCCTCGTCCACGACGAGGATGAGGACGCTGTTGATGCCTCGGCTGGTGCGCGCCCGCTTGCCTTCGGTATGCAGGATCGTGAACGCGTCACCGATGAGGGTGGTCATCTCGCCGACGAGGCCGCTGCCTCGGGAGCTGAGCTTGAGGCGGTATAAGTATGCGGGCACTCTGAGCTGTTCGGAGAGGTCGCAACCGAAAGATTCGGCGAGAGCTGTCTTGCCTGCGCCCACATCGCCTGCGAAGACGAACAGGGGGGCTCGGTCTGCGAACAGGTCGAGTGCGGTCGGACGGCCCTTGTGGTAACGACCGGCCCATTTGTCGAGTTGGCTGCGGTCGGCGAGGAGTGAGGCTTCTTTGCGTAGGGCAATCTTGATGTGGTCCAGTCCGACGAGCCTCTGGTAGCGCGCCTGACGTGTCGGCTCGGGCAGCTCGATGACGGGCTGGAACAGGTCTTCCTGGCTGCTGACCATCAGTATCACTCCTCCTTAAAAGGCGTTGTAGACATTGCGTCTGACCCCCGTGCCGTTCCGTCCGTAGGTGTTCCCGGCGGTCGAGGAGCCGTCGAGGGCACTGGGCTCGCTGGCCGAGGAGCGTGATAGTGGCATTGCGGCGTCGACTGTTGTGCGTCTCGCCGCCGTGAGGGCGTGATAGGACCCGGAATACGTGAGGAACGAGTAGAAGTCGAGGTCTTGGAGGTCGGCGACCGGCGGGAGACCGCCTGGTCTGCTGTCGTTGAGGTGCCCTCCGACGGTGGCCGTGTACCTGAGGCGATACCGCCATGAATTGCCAGTCGGTTCGCGGAATCCGTAGTCCACCGAGGCCAGGTAGCCGTCGCGGAGCAGAAGCGCGGCCTCCTCTGCGAAGGCCGTGATCCAGTCATCCGACGGCTTCCCGTACAGGGCGCGCAGGATGCGGAGGTCGGCCGCGATCTTTGCCCCGACGTAGCGGGCGTCAGTGACGGTGAAGGATGCTGTCCTGCTGGATGACTCGCTCACTCAGGCGCCCTCGAACCCGGGGCCGAAGATGTTCAGCCAGGCGTCGTTCGCTGCACCTTTGGTGGTTGCCTGCGCCGCCCAGGCAATCTCTTCCAAGGAGGACGCGGCGAATGCGACGAGTCGGATGCGGTCCGTGTCCGTGTAGGTCCGTGCGACGTTGTTGTCCGGGTTGACGGGATCCCAGATGCGGATCGGGTCGCTGCTCGCCGAAATGTCGCAGGTCTCGTAGTAGGTGGTGAAACTGACCTGCTCGCGCAGTCCGGTCCGAACGACGTAGCCGAGAATCTGTTCGAAGGCCCTGGGGTAGTTGTTGACGTTCAGTGCCTCGCCGTTCCAGCCGACGTCCCAGAGGTGGGCGACGAGGAGCTCGAGGATGAAACTCTTGCAGCGCAGGTCGTCCGTCGTGCGTTTGCCTTCGCGTATCCACGCCTTGAGTAGCCGTATCAATTCGGCGTACCCGGATCCGGCTGCTCGCTTGCGCGTGTTAAGGAACGACAGGTGCTGGGTGACTGACGTGAGCACACGGTCACCCTGACGGGTCACGAGGTGGCCCCGGTCGTCAGGTTCGCCCTCGTACAGAACGGGGGCAACGTCGATCTTCAGTCCTGTGCCGATCATCGTGATTGCGACCGCATGGTCGGAGACGAAGAAGTCGTCGGCGTCCTTATTCCTCCCGTAGACCTCCTTGCAGCGCGCCAGCAGCCAGTCGAGGAGGCCCTCCTCGGGGGCGTCCGTGCCGCCGACGGTTACTGCTTTGACGTATGCGGCGACGTCGGCGTCCGAGCCTTCGCCTGCGCGCCGGCGGATGGCCGTGTGCTTCGCGGTGCTGCCCGAGGCTCGTAGCTTGACGAGGTCGTAGTCAAGATGAGACGCGATGTAGGTCTCCAGGCCGGTGCGCAGACGACCCACCTGCGCCCTACGGGAGGCCGCCTGCTCCGTGGGGATGTTGACCTTGGACGCTGCGTAGCGCACGAGCACCCCGTGGTCGACGTGGTCAGCCACGGCCTGTCACCGCCCGAGGCGGGAGCGTGACCGGTGGTCCCGCCGCGCCTGTCAAACCTGGTCGCCCGCTGCGGGCCAGCACCCGTCGACTGCTCATGCCCTGTCTAAGGTGCCCCCGGTCGTCGAATGTTAGGCGGGGAGCCGAACCGCCGTGGTGCGACTACCAAGGTGGCACCATCCAGTAGTGTCCCCGGGCTCCGTCCTCCGTTGCTCGGTGGTTGGACCCGTCGGCGGCGCTTCGCGCAGCAGGTGCGGTACCGGTCGTCAGGGGGAGGTTTTGAGTGGCACCACGTATCGACGTCGATCAGGTGCGCGAGGTCCTGCGCATGGGTTACGGCGAGGGCACCGACTGGTTCAGTGTCGACGAGTCAGACACGGCCTTCGCGCCTCACAAGAGCCCCGGGCGACGTGCAGTCCTTCTCCGCACGTGGACCTGGGGCCCGTCCGCGAGGGTATTGCCGCGGTCGCTGTCCTCCAGGACGGGGATCGTCCATGACGCACATGACCATTCCGGTGAGTTCCCCGACTGCTGGATCACGTCTGAGGCCCGTATCGTGTGCAAGGTACTCACCGTCCGGCGCAGCATTCTGACCAGCGCTTCCTACATGTGCTCCGAGCCCGATGCGGGGATCACGGCCAAAGCGATGCTGGTGACGTGACCTTGGGTGGTGCCCCCGTCACGTGGGAGCTGCTTGTAGAGGAGAACGCACGGGAGGTCCTCGGACGTTTGTGGCTGGCCGAGGTCACCCGCGCTGCGAGGAGCGTGGTCCGCGACTACCCGCCCCGGCTGTACGCGCAAGCTCCGAGCTGGGACGCCGCAGCCCTCGACGATCTCGTGCAGGACGTCGTGGTGGACAGGCTGCTGAGGGAGGGGCAGCTCGCCTACATCGTGACGACGGCGAGGGACGCCGGCGCGGCCCGTCGCCTTTTGCTGCTCCAAGTCCGCTGGACCCTCTCGCGTCGTCGCGTGCGCACCGTGTCAGACAACCTGCTCGAGAGATGCCGGGAGATGCTCGCTCGAGACCCGTTCATCGCTGACACGGCCACCGGCTCATGGGCATTGGGCAGCGGTGCAAGAAGGGACGCGTGGGAACCGGAGATCCTCGATGCCTGCCGCCGGGTCGCGCGGGTGCCTCGAAGCGACGCCTCGTCCGGGGACCGGGCACCGTCGGTCTTCTCGTCGGAGCAGCTGGCGCAGGTGCTGAACCACGTCGCGGACAGCTGCCCGCAGGGCTTCACCCAGCGTGACCTGTCGAACATCTTCGGGCGGGTCCTAACACATCACCTGCCGGACTCTCTTTACAGCTCTGCAGGTGCAGGGCGGGAGGTCGGGCAGTTCACTCCGGAGGAAGTGCTCATGATCGACGATACGGTCAGCCGGTCCCACGCGGCCCTGGACGCGGAGCAGCGCCTCCTCCTGCAGATGAAGATGATCAACTCGTCGGACGCGGAGGTGGGGCAGCGCATCGGGGTGACGCGCCAGACTGCGGCGAAGCGTCACGACCGTGCCGCTGCCGAGGTGCGGGCGGCCTTCGCGGGCATGCCGGCGCATCTCCTGGACGCCGTGGTGGACAGATTCGGGCAGACACTCCTTGATGGAACCCGCACGCAGGAGCGGATTCATGACTGACGGCAACGAGCCGGCCGACGACGACGTCGCCCCGAGGCTGCGCGCCGAGATCGCGTCGACCGCGCTCCGTCGGTCGTTAGCATCGGCTCCGCCGCAACCCGCACACGGTCGGCCGAAGGTGGGGGACGTTCGGCGACTCGACCCCATGGACTTCGACGGACCGGACTCCCGGCTCGTGTACGTGGCCGGCGTCGACGAGTTGGACATGAGCGCGTCGGTCCTGCTGCTGAGCCCAGAGGTGCAAATGGCGGCCTCCGACGATCGACTGCTCGGTCCTAGCGTGACCGGGTTCGCATTCGCGTTGCTCGCCCTATGCGATGTTCAGGCTCCCGTCTGGTTCGTCCAGCTCGGGCCGGTTCTCGCCTCGTTCGACGTGGCGACGCTGTCTGAGGCACCAGCCGGCCCCGAGCTGCTCGGCCGCGACGACGACCGTTGGACTTGGAAGGAGTCAGAGGTCGATGCGCTCACTGCCCTCGCCGCCCACTGCGTGCGTCAGGTCTTTGATGGCCCCGTCCCGACCCTGATCGACCCGGGCGGTCTGAACATCGAGGCACTGGGCTGTGACGATCTCCGTGAATTCGCGGTCCATGTCGCAGCGGTTGCCGAACGCCACGTCGTGTTCCCGCAGTGGGCTCTTCTCGGGGCGTCAAACACCGTCGACATGTGGCGCGCGCACTGCGACGTGGGGACCTTGGAGGTCCTCTTCCGGGCCCTCGCCGTCGGAGAGCACGTAGACCGGAACCGGCCCGAGGCCCCGCCCGGGTGGGAGTTCCCGGGACGGCGGGCCGAGGCGGATTCACTCGCACGGGTCCTGCATCAGCACATCGCGAGAGGGATCACCTGCTTCCGGCTCGTAACGAGTAAGGGACTGTGGGGTGATTCGCTTAACCGCGAATCGGGGCCCGTCCGTTTCACGGTCGGGGATGCGCGCTGTCAGATCCTCTTCGAGAGCGTAGGGCAGACGAGTCATGCCTAACGGGTCCAGTTCGTGGCACTCGGGCACCTCGTTGCGGGAATGGCGGCTGCACAACTTCAAGTCGGTTCGTGATGCGACGGTGCCCCTGTTGCCGCTGACGGTAATTGTGGGCGAAAACTCGGCTGGCAAGAGCACCCTTTTGCAGTCTATACGGATGGCTGCGCAGGCTGCCCAGGCCCGCGGCTCCGTCTTTCCCCTCAACGGGGAGCAGATGAGGCTAGGCACCTACTCCGAGACCGTGTCGGCGGGCGCCTCCGAGGATGCCGGTGCATTCATCGGGATAGGCGGTTCGTTCCACTTCGAGAGTCAGCCGGGGGTTAGGCCACCGGCCGCGCCGTTCAGGTACGGCACCGTGAATGCGCGTCGCAGGCGGTCGGGTGAACTGCATGACGGCCAGCTCACCTGGGACATCCGACTGGGTGGCAGCGCGCCGGGCCAACCGGGCCAGACGATGCTTCTCGGTTCGTCCGCAGAGGCGACGTGGGTGGGGCATACGCAGACCTCGATCCGGAGCACGCTCCCGGGCGGCGGCCGGGCTCCTAGCGACGGGAACTATTCCGGTGTCGCCGAAGACGGTGACAGCGACCACGTCCTCGTCGGCGTGAGCCACGCCGGCGGCTTCCCGGTGGCGGCCCTGGTCGAGACGGACCTGGTGTCCTCGCTGACGGACGCCTGGTACGTGGCAGCCCAACGCGCCCAGGTTCTGATATCCCGGGTACGTCAGACGGACGACAACGACGGTAGCCCGCAGCCGTCGGACCTGCCGCTCGCAGCCATGATCGCAGAGGACATCAACTTGCTCCTTAGTGATATCGGGGACGATGTCGCGGCGCTACCCGCGTGGGAGCGCCGTCTGACGCAGATGCTCGTGGATCGCCTCAGCGATCGCGGGGAACAGCTTTACAGGAGCATGCGGTCGGAGGTCGTATCTGACGAGGACGTGAGGTCGATCGTCGGGGCACGTGGGACGGCTAAGCGGACGTTGCCGCTGCCCGAGACCCTTCTGTCCGCTCTGGATGAGAGCAGGGAGTTCCTAGCCTCCAAGGTATTCCACCTCGGGCCGCTCCGCATGGACCCGCAGGTCGTCTACACGAGTGCTCCGGTCGGACAGCAAGGTTTCGTCGGCACGAAGGGTGAGTATTGCGTAGCCGTGCTGCAGTCTCAAGGTCCCAGTCTCGTAGACGTGCCGATGCCCCGCGGCAGTACCGGGCACAACATGCGCAACGTGCCGCTGACGCGGGCAGTGGACGCGTGGGCGGCCGATCTCGGAATTGGTGACGCTTTCACGACGGCGGATCGTGGTCGCCTTGGGCTGGAACTGGCGGTTCGCCAGCCAAACGTCAACATGCCGCTGGACCTGACCAGCGTGGGGACTGGCGTCAGTCAGTTGTTGCCTGTGCTGGTCATGTGCCTGACCGCGCCGAAAGGGTCGCTCCTTCTGATCGAGCAGCCTGAACTGCACCTAAACCCGGCGGTTCAACAACGCCTCGCCGATTTCCTCCTGGCCGTGTCCGCGAGTGGGCGCCAGCTGGTCATCGAGACGCACAGCGAGTATCTCGTTGGCCGTCTGCGCCGTCGCGTCGCCGAACAGCCCGGCGACGTACAGGACCTTGTGGGATTGATGTACGTCGAACGTGTCGAGGGTGCAAGCCGGTACGAGTCGATCAGGCCCGCCTCGGACGGCTCGCTCCCGAGATGGCCTCGAGGCTTCTTTGATCAGGCGGCCCAGGACACTGAGGCCATGCTTCGCGCCAGCATGGGTGCCGATCGCTCGTGACCATGCGCTAGCCCCACCGAGGCTAAGCCCTTCGTGGCTCCGCGGTTGAGCGTGACCTCGTGACCGCAACGAGTCGATCATGCTGAAGTGGCGACCGGCCGCACCGGCAACTCCAATCTGCTGATCGGCCTGCGCGCCGCCGCCGCGATGGTCGGCACCACGTGAAGCTCGTCAACGAGCTCCCGTGCCAGCTGAGCGAACCGCGCCTACGCCCGGGTAGGGGCGCCATACAGGCCGACATACGACGCCTCACGCTCTGCTATCCGGCCGGCGCGGGAATGCCCACGCTCTGCCAGGCTGCCGATAGGCGCGCGGCCAGGACGTCGCCGCGGCCTTCGGCCACGCGTTGGTAGCGGATGGCGGCGGTGGGGGTGGCGTGGCCGGCATGGCTCATCAGCTCCGCCAGGGTCGCGCCGCTCTGAGCCAGCAAGGTGAGCGCCGCGTGGCGCAGGTCGTGGAAGTGGACGCCCGGGAGGCCTGCGGAAGCGCGGGAGCGGTCCCAGCGGTAGTTCCAGCGGCGGTGGGCGAGTGGGCGGCCGTCGGTGTCCGTGAAGACGTAGGAGTCGGCGCCCGGGTCGCCGTACGCCTCGAGGTGCGCCGAGAGGATGGGGATCAGGTGCGGCGGCAGCGCGATGGTGCGGCCACCGGCCGCCGTCTTGGGTGCGCGGTCTAGCTGGGAGCCGTCCGCAAGCGTGAGTAGCTGCGACGTCACCGTGAGTCGGCGGCCCGGGAGGTCGAGCGCGCGGACTCGGAGCCCCGCCAGCTCACCGAAGCGCAGACCGGTTGTCGCGGCGAGCAGCACGCCGGCCCGCCAGCGCTCCGGCATCCCCTCGACCAGCAGGCCGACCTGGTCGACCGTGACATGCGGCCGCGCGCCCGGCTTGACCGCCACCCGGAGCTTGCACGGGGAAGCCGCGAGCAGGTCGTGCGCGACCGCCTCGGCGAAGACCGCCCGCAGCAGCTCGTAGGCCCTGACGCAATTCGTCCGTCCCCTGCCGCTCTCGGGCAGCCCGCGCAGCAGGTCGGCCCACCAGTCGCTGATCGTGTCGGCCGTGACCTTGCCCAGCCGCAGCGAGCCGAGCGTCGGGGAGATGTAGAGCCTGTGCCCGCTCACATAGCTGTCGGCCGTCTTCGGGGACAGGTCGGGACGGCGCGACAGGTAGGTCGCGACGTAGGCATCGACCGTCACGTCGAGCGAGGGCCGCTCGGCGGCGAAGACGCCGCGGTCAAGGTCCGTCCGGGTGCGTGCCAGCCAGCGGTCGGCGTCAGCCCGGGTAGGGAACGTCGACGGCGCCGCGACCAACCGGCCGGGCCGGTCGGCGTCCGGGTAGCGGGCCTGCCAGCGCCCCGAGGGCAGCCTGCGGACGGCACCCCAGGACTGTCGACGCGATGTGGCCATGGCACGAATATGGCACGCGGCCCGATTTTGGGGTCGCGAACCGCCGGGATAGCTTGCAATCATTGAGGTCCCATGATTGCGACATACTGGTTCGATCCCAGTATCGCCCACACTCAAGAGGTCCGCTTTGGCCCCTGTTGACCCCTGCTTATGGCACGTGGATGGCACGCCGTGGTACGCCGATTTCGTCTCGCCGGGGGGTCTGACAGGGGTGCGACGCATCGTCGTCGCGGATCATCGCGGTGCCCTCGGCGCACTAGGGTCGGGGCGCGATGGCCCCGGACAAGCACCCCCGCGCGCGCCGCCGGGCTGCTACGCCCACGGTGCCGAGCGTCCGAACCGGTCCGTCCTCCGACGACGCCCACGACGTCGTGTTCTTCCGCCGCCACCAGGCGGACGATCCGCAGCAGGCCGAGCCTGGCCGTGACTTCCTCAACCGCTGCCCGACCAAGGTCCGCGCCACGATGCGCGCGGTCCTCGCCGAGGTGGCGGCGTCGCCCCCGAAGCGCTTCTCCGGCGGCGGCTACTGGGAGGCGATGAAGGGCGAGATGGTCGGCTGGTTCGAGGTGCGCGTCGACGGACCCGGCCGGCACCACTACCGGCTCTTCTGCCGGCTCGACTACGAGGCCGCCGGCGTGGGACGGCCTTTGCTGGTGGTCATCGACGGTCGCGACAAGCCGTTCCGGACGGAGCTGGCCGCGCGCGACTACCGCGCCGTGCGTGCTCTCGGCGATGAGTACCTCGCGCGCAACCCTCGAAGCCTCTCCTGACTCAGGAGGCCGCCGAGGCGAGGGGCTTGCCGCCGCGGACGGCGTCGAGGTGCTCGGCCAAGGCGCGAGGGTCCGCCACGCGCCCCTCCAGGAGCGGCTGGGTGACGTTCCGCCGCTCCCCAGCAGGAAGCGGCGTTAAGGTCACCTGCATCCCGAGCGCGGAGGCGACCTCCGCCAGCGTGCCGAGCGTCGGGTTGCTGTGTCCGCTGCCGAAGAGGCGGCGGATTGCCGCCGGCTCGGCCCCGATCGCCCGCGCCAGCTCGGCCTTGGACAAGCCGGCAGCCTCGCGCGCCTGGTCGAGGGCGTTGACAAGCCGGTCGATCGTCGCGACGCGCATCGACTCCACCACGTAGTCGCGCAGAAACTCGGGATCCTCTAGGTCCTTCGCCAAGTCATCCCAGAACGCCGAACTGACCGTGCTCATGTGGCTCCCTCTCGCATCGGTCTTGAGGTAACTAGCGTATCAGAGATGTTACGTTCGGCAGCGACCGCGGCCAGGAGCGCCTCCGGCGCTCCGTGTTTGGCGACGTGTCAGGTAAGTGCAGCCACGGTCGTCGTATGCCTCCTCGCGTCCATCCCATGAGAGCGATGATCCGCATCACTCCGCGACTGCGGTTGACGCGGCCTCCAGAGCAGCAGCGACAGCCTCAAACTCGACCAGCGCAGCGGTGAGGTCCTCGACGATCTCGCGCGCGATCACCTCCGGGGCGGGCAGGTTGTCCAGGTCCTCGAGTGAATCGTCGCGCAGCCAGCTGAGGTCGAGGTTGACCTTGTCCCGCGCGATCAGCTCGTCGTGGCCGAACGCGCGGAGGCGCTCGCTCTCCACCCGCTCGCCCCGGTAGCAGTCGACGAACTCCTGCAGGTGCTCCCGGCGCAAGGGGTTCTGCTTCAGCGTGAAGCGCTGGTTCGTCCGCAGGTCGTACACCCACAGCCGCTCGGTCCACGCCGACTCCCGCGCGGGCTTCTTGTCGAAGAACAGCACGTTCGCTTTGACGCCCTGCGCGTAGAAGATCCCCGTCGGCAGCCGAAGCAGCGTCTGCACGTCGAAGTCCGCGAGCAGCCGGCGGCGCAGCGTCTCCCCGACCCCGCCCTCGAAGAGCACGTTATCTGGCACGACAACCGCTGCGCGGCCGTTGATGTCAAGGATCGTCGCGATGTGTTGCACGAAGTTGAGCTGCTTGTTCGCCGTCGTCACCACGAAGTCGGGTCGCTCGATCTCGCGGTCCTCACGCGCCTCCCTACCGTCAGCACCGACCATCGTGATCGAGGACTTTCGGCCGAACGGCGGGTTGGACAGCACCACTGACCAGCGTTCGCCCGGATCGGCGATCAGCGAGTCCTTGACATCGATCAGGCTTCGCCCGTTCGGCGTCCCGATGCCGTGCAGCAGCAGGTTCATCGCCGCGAGCCGCGCAGTGCCGTCGACCAGCTCCATCCCCCGCACGAAGCCGTCACGCAGATGCGCCCGCTGGTCCGGGTTCAGGTCTTCGGCATCACGTGAGGCGCGCTCGTGCGCGACGAGCAGGAAGCCGCCCGTGCCCGCGGCGGGATCGACCACCGTGTCGCCGACGGAGGGGTCGATGCAGTCGACGATGGCCTGGATGAGGGGTCGGGGCGTGAAGTACTGCCCGGCGCCGGATTTGATGTCCTCCGCGCCCTTGCTCAGAAGCTCTTCGTAGGCATCGCCCTTGATGTCCACGCCGGCCGCCGACCAGTTCTCCTTGTCGATCAGGTCCACGATGAGGCGCTTGAGCTTCGCGGGGTCCTGGATCCGGTTCTGCGCCTTGCGGAAGATGACGCCAAGCGTCCCCGTCTGCCGAGCGAGCTGCTCAAGGATGTGCCTGTAGGTCACCTCGAGCTCGTCGCCGTCGTTGTCCAGCAGGCGCTGCCATGAGCAGGCCGGCGGCACGATCCGCTCCGGGTTCAGCGCCCGGATCTCTCGCTCGTGCGCCATCTTCAGGAACAGCAGATACGTGAGCTGCTCGGTGTACTCGATCGTCGAGACCCCGTCGTCGCGCAGCACGTTGCAGTAGGACCACAGCTTGTCGACCAGTCACCTCGCGTCAGACATCTACCAGCTCCGCTCGTCGAACAGCTCCATGAGATTGCGCTTGGGCTTGTGCGTGGCGCGCAGCTTCGTGATGTACGGCGGGAAGTCCGCCTCCCGCCCGGCGGCGAGCAGCAGCCGGCGGACACGCACAATGAGATCGACGGCCTCGGCGTACGCCCGATTGTTCTTGACACCGATGACGTGCTCGATCTCGCCCTGCCAGACAAGGATCGCCTCGAGCGGGTGCTCCCGCTCACGCCGGCGGGCAAGCTCGAGCCAGAGCTCTCGCCGGCACCCGGCCGCGCGAGCCTCGGCCCAGGCGAGCTGGACTTCCCCGTCGTGGAGCAGCACCTCGACCAGCGTGGAGCTGTCGGGGCGCGCTACCGCCCAGCCACCGGCCGGGCCCTGCGCGATGCGTTCCCGCAACAGCGTGAGGGCCTTGACGTGCCACTCCGGCCAGAGGCCGGCGCGCGTCGACTGCTCAGCGAGCTGGCGATAGGAGCGCAGGGCCGGGGCGGCATCAAAGGCCTCCCAGGCGATGCGTACGGCGTCCGCGCCGCGACCGGCCCGGTGGTATCCCTCGGCCGCGGCCTCAATCAGCCGTGAGTCGGACCCGCCGTGTATCGAGAGCCCCTTCTCCGCCCAAGCGAGCGCATCGTCATAACGCGCTGCCTTGCTGTAGAGCTCGGCGATGCGGACGAACTGGTAGGCCGAGGACTGATCTCGTGCCAGCACCTCGGCCACCGCATCCACGTCTCCGGTCAGCTCGGCGAGGGTTTCCATGATCTGCGTGATCCGGAACCGCCCCGGCGACCAGCGCCCCTCCTGCCCCGGTCCGAGTAGCGCGAAGCCCTCCCACTCCGGCTGCGCCAGCCGCCGGTACTCGGCAAGGCCCTCCGCTCCGAGGAGCTCCGCGTAGGTGGCCGCGGCGTTGGAGAACGCCTCGAGATCACCGGAGTGCCGCTCCCGCTCGAAGAGGTCTCGGGCCAGCGCCACGGGCTCCGGTCTGGCCGCCGCACAGGCGTCGCGGTGAAGGCCCTGAAGTCGCTCGGCAATGCCGGACATGTATCCGTCGGAGTCGTCGACGCGACCGAGTGCGTCCTCGGCGCGATCGATGGCGTGCTCGGCGAGCGAGATCACCGCGTCGGCCTGGCCGTCGCCGAGCAGATCCCGGAGCGAGCCCAGGACGGAGTCGATATTGCTCGCGTAGTCGTACATGCCGCGGTAATCCACGTAGTCACGGATGATGAAGGCGTTGTCGATGGCGTGCTTGAAGACGGCGATCGGCGGCTCGCCGGCATTCGATCGAGCGGCGGACATCCGCAATCTCGCGTCGAACAGGTCGTCCTCGGCAGCGCGCTCGACGAGCAGCTCCACAAGCGCCTCGTGGTCCAGCCCGGCGAGGTACGCGCGGATGTCGATGGGGACCTCGGCCGGCTCGTCACCATCGGCCACGGCACCGGTCGTGACGAGCGCGACAGCGACCGCGTGCTTGCAGAACCTGCCCTCGAGGCCGAAGGGGCACGAGCACTCGAACGCTGGCTCCTCGCCGTCGATACGAAGCTCGACCTTGTACGGCGAAGCGCCGCGCACCTTCGCCGTCACGCTCGACTCGGTCACCATCCGCTTGCCTACCCGGCCGTTGGCGGCATAGAGCAGCCCGCGCTCGAACGACCGCCGATCCGCCATCGCCTCCACGGCTTGCCGTCCGAACGCAGTGCGAAACTTACGACCTGGCGACTCGGCCATCACGCAAGCCGCCCCGAAAACGCTGCTGAGAGCATTGAGCGACGCAAGCGCGACCCACGAATCATGGCGAGACCCAACTCGTCATCAAGCCTGGCCCGCGTTTGCCGAATGGCGTCAACCCGAGCATCGAGGGCAGCTTGACGAGGCAGGGACGGCACCGGGATCCGCAGCGACTTCAGCTTCGACACGCTGAGTGTATGAAGTCCACTGCTAGAACTCGCGAGGCGGCTCAGTTGAGTCCGAATGGCTGGAGAGTTCCATACCACCTCGAGGTAGCGCGGTAGGAGTGAATCCATCGCACGGACACGGCTCAGGTGGTTCTGGTGCACACAGTCGTCGATGGACCCGTTCCAGAGCGCGGCGCGGCCAATCTGGGAGGCACTCCCGTTGCCCTCGACGACAAGGAGGTCTCCCCGCTCTAGACGGAGCCGCTCCAACTCCCCATCGAAGAGCTCGATCTGGTGAACGTCGTCAAGGTCAAGTCCATGCTTTGTAACATTAGCAACCCTAAGAAACGGGAAGGCATTTCTCGCCGGCGCCCGCTTAGGCTACTTCTGGATACCACCGTGGATGTGAGCCAACTCCGATAGGGCCACAAGCGGTCCTTCCAGAGCGGCCTGAAGCGCTGCCCCCTCCAGAATTGCAAGCCCTCGCCCAGAGCGAGCAAGCCCCGCCTCGGCTGCGTCAAGACGTGAAAGGTGACCTTCAAGCACCTCGACGATCCGCAGCTGTTCAATGAACGGCGGAAGAGGAATGGGAAGCTCACGCAGCTGCCGTTGCGGCAGGTGTTGAATCGTTGAGCCAGTCGCGCGCGCCGCCAAGACCCCGGTGTCCGCGTAGTGCTTAAGCAGGTACATCAGCCATCGAAGGTCGAGCTCGCCTCGACTTCGGACGCGGTGCAGCGCCTTTTGATAGACCATCAAGGAAGGGCCACCCATCCATATGGCGGCGCGCCCTATCTCGCCACCTTCGCATACCAGCAGGTCCCCGGGTTCGAGCGAGAAGCGATCGCATTCCTTCGCGCTGAGATCTACGCTGAGGACGTCGTCGGCGTTGATGCACCCCCATTGGACGTTGGCGTTCCTCAGCCCGGATGCACCGCTGAGTATTTGATCTACCTCGGGTGATCTTGCATCGCCGAATTTCGGGTTGTGGGCGTGCGGGGGCCGGGTGGGTGTGCTCCGGGTCCTCGGGTGGTGGGCGGTCGGGGGGGGCCGGCGCTCAGGTGATCAGGGGGAGGGCGTCGATGCGGCGCTTGAGCCAGGTCAGTGCGGTCTGCCAGGGCCAGCCGGTGGGCAGGTGCAGGTGGTAGCGGCGG
>JAABUP010000478.1_pt1 | contig 88605 bp, 109 predicted proteins | sample 5559201 | NCBI WGS metagenome assembly JAABUP01 (sample SAMN10711887, study PRJNA513373) | rock metagenome | isolation source: Antarctica rocks | place: Antarctica | reverse complement strand
TTCGTGGCGCTGTGCACCTGATGGTTCATGGAGTGTTGGACTGCATCAAGCATGTTGTACCAGTCTGATCGACCAGTATCATGCATCATGGCAGCTAGCTTCCTCTCTACAGTCTTGTTGCTGACTCCACTGAGCCCTGCGTCTGGGAGTGTAACATCCCATCCTGACTACGTCACACTATGTCTTACGGTGTAGACAACAGATATCAGCACTGCTGGCATGCAATGAGTAACGTCTGTCTGACGTGTATGCCAGCGGGCCAGTTGTGCATCCAGATTCCTGGATCACTGGTTAAGTCCCTGCTGTGATCTGTGAACAATCAACTTGTGTTTTATCTGACAGGGCTATCTCACTGGAATACGGCTGAACGCTACATTTGGTTTCGGAGCCCTCCTGAGATTACAGCCTTCAATTCTTCCGCTGCCTACAAATTAAAAATACCTGTACACCTGCTGCTCCCCCTCAACTCCCTGCAAGACATAGTTCTGCTGGCGGATCCTGTGTCGCCACTTGTTTGTTTGCAGCTGGCCTTTAGTTCCCTTCTGTCCCTTTTCAGAAGTCTGCTCTCTCTTCAAGAATTGCAATATATCATCGTATTGCTGTGCATCGATCAGATTACCACTTGGTTGCGACTTGTGTTTACTGTACAGCCAATCTAACAACTCCCTGTATTGCTCAGAATCATATGGAATGTTAATTCAGCCAAGGGGGCCAGCGTGCGGCGGCACATCTGCCACAGTATATGGCTTTGATGCTGGTGTTCTCGTTTCCAGTGCCTTTATCACTGAGATCCGGCATTCCTGTGCAATACAGCCACGTAAATCCGGGATTTAGGGTCTCCACTGGAATCCGGAATTCACGTACTGAGTTTACCGGAATTCGGAATATCTGTGGGGCCTCACCTAAATTCCGGATTCTGGTGAAAAGGGTACTGGAATTCCGAATCCCGAATTTCCGTCTCTCTCCGAGCTGATGCTGCTACCGCTCCTCTTCTTGCCCAACTTGCCCAGAATCCCATAAGCAGTCTGCATGCAATGCTCGCATCCAGGCAGACCTTTGACGTTCTGCACGTTCTGCGGCAAGCCGTGCAGCAAGACTCGCAGCCTGCGTTTGCTTATTAGCCCCTGATCAGTGCCTAATTTTTGCTTCGGTCGTCACTGCAGACTAAGACTGACCTGACGATCTGCCGCTTGCCGGCGTCAAATTTGTCCGAATTCGTTAATTGCATTCGCATTGTCGTGCAGAAGCTCACCTGTTTGGCCGTTCACAGAGCAATAATGACGGAGGTAATGCAGACTGAAGTGGGACCATGACGCACACACGCTATGTACGTACGCCTCAAGGGCTGACTTTTCTTGCTCTCGCAGTTCTGGAAATCCAATGCGATGTACTGGTGCGACTACTGTAAAGTCTGGATGAACGACAACCCTGCCACAAAAGCTACACACGAAAATGGACTCAAGCACAAAGATATGGTTGCAAAAAGTAAGCTTGCACTATATTTGCCTGCAGCATCCTGCGCAGCGTGCACATGAGAATAGGCTGAAGAACAGCTTGGGCTGACAGCTTCTCACCTTATCCAAGTGTAGTCTGCATATTGGGCAGTCAGTCTCAATTGAGCATCAAATGCGCATGCAGAGTTGCGACAGATGCGGCAGAAGCAAGATCAAGATAAGCGAGATCTTGTGGAGGCTCAGAGGTCCATGAGTTCCATTGAGGCAAAAGCTCAGCGGCAGTATGAGGCAGATCAGAGGGCAGCTCAGGAATCACTGAAGCAAAGACTTGGTGAGTGGGTGAGTGCGCATGCTGCAACCAATCTGCAAGCAAGACTTTTGTGCCATTCTGCGCCCAGATGCAGGCAGAAATCACATTTGCATTGCCTGCTACATGGCACTTCGCTTTTGACCTGTATGTTGACTAAATAAACGGCTCAGTCTTTCTTTGCATCCCGTAATATTCAGGAAGTACAGTTCAAAGCTGCACCAAGACAGGCTCATCTGACTGCATTCTGCTCTACAGATGGGCTTATGCAAATGGCTTGGAGTGATGTATGCTTGCTGTAATTGCAGGTGAAGGACCAGGGCTCAAAATATCATTACAATGCGGTGCATAGATGGTACTATGATGCAGCATCTAGCATGTACTTTGGAGGAGAGCCGCCTACCTGGACCAAGGTTCCAGACATCCCTGCCGATGCCAAGTATGAGGCAATGACAGCGTCAACAGCTGAAGGTAGCACTGCATGCTCAGCACTGCCTTTATGCTTGGTTTGACAACATTGTGATGAGACACAACAGCAACATTGTAGCAGACGCATGTCGCTAGGTTTTGCTGGAGAGCATCTTGACACCTGTCAAACGCATTTTGCTGCCCCAGGCAGTTCTGAGTCTTGGGTTGCTGTTGCATATGTGCATTTGAGTGCTTTTGATGGCACATGTTAATGCTTTCAGGGACTGGTGCCTCAGGTGCATCAACCTCAGGGCGACCAGCAGGTGCTCCTCCAGCAGCCAAAAGAAAGGCCCCAGGTATACAGCACCCACTTGCAGAAGTTGGTGGCTACAAAATGCCGACAACAGGCAGGATAGGAGGTGCAAAAGGCATTGGGTCTAGCTCTGGTGGTGTGACCAAACGCAAAGGGCAGCCAGAAAGTGCAAAAGCCAGCAAAAGCAGCAAAGCTGTTTCACAGGAAGAGGCAGATGCCATAGCTGCTCGTGAGGCAGCAAAGAAGCGAGTACAGCAAAGAACTCTTTCAACTTTTGGCTTGGGCTGAAGGGCAATTAACATTGATGATGTGGTTGGTCTGCATTTGAGCATCAAGTACCAAACTAATAAACACCAAGGCACGTTGACAGCAATTCACCCTGACATGTTTGGACTGGATGTTAGGGCCTGGTATGCAAGCCATCACAAATGGTGATACCAAACAGTGACACAATCTGCATAGTTGCATAGAGCTTGTGCCATGCTCAAGGGTTTGTTCAAGGGGCTGTGGAATCAAGCATTCAAAGTCACTCAAACAAGCACTGCTGGCACTCATTATAATGACCTCATGATGATCATCAGTGCTGACTTAAACGTGAGCCAAACGCAGATGAACCAGTCACACTCACTCATGTGCGGGGATGCAGTCTGAGGCATGTTCTGCCCCTCAGGAAAGATGGATATTCATAAGGCGACATAAACACATTTGGGCAGGACCAGTTATGGTCGAAGATTACACTGTCATGCATGCATACGCATTGTGCCCTACGTGCCCTACGATCATGGCTTGCATCAAGACAAAACAGCACGGGTGCAACCTGGTAAATGCTGAACCTGCAACAGACGCTACGATTGTTTCTCAGCAGCTTTCGAATTCAGCTTTTCGTAAATATAGCCTCCGAAATGCATTTCAATGCATTTCAATGCATCGCGCAGCCTAACACAACCTATGCTTGACTGCATGCTGTATCTAACACAATATCTCTGTGATCCAGGCACTTTACCTAGCTCTGCAAATTAGTGTATCCTTGGGAACGTGTATCTGAGATCCAATCTATCAAGGAAATGCCGAATCTGGTTTCGGCGCCAGGGAGATCTAAGTCAAGCCCTGAAGTCAGCCAAAGTTGCAGAGCCAAATCAGCGGGCCTTCGTTCAGGCTTGCTTCTTTAGTTTTGCTGTCAGGCTTACAGTGTCAGTCTGTGTGTTGGCGCCTGTATGTCAATGTGCAGCTTTTAGCAGCTTGATCGCCAGCCCTCAAGATCTCCCACTATACTCATGTGCAGCATCGGACGGACTGTTTGTCTCAGGAGCAGACTTAGCCCTTGTAACAAGCCTCACAGTTGTCACTGCACGCGGTGCGTTTGCTGTGTGAGAAGGTGCATACGCTGCTGGTTTGTCCACGAAAGCCAGGGCTTGTCGGTTGATGCGATGTCTTGCAGGTCTCCGCTGCGTATTTTCGGAGCTGCAGGCTCATCAAGTGCAGAAAAACACGACGCAAATCTTTCAAAGCCCAGCAAAAGCTCGCAGCCGACTTCAAAGCAGGTAAGGCACTTCACGAAGGCACAGCCTCATCTCGGTAAAGCTGTTGGCAGGGCACAAGACAAGTGTCATGGCTCTGCAAGCAGCACCTCAATCAAGAAGCACAGCAAGCCGCAAAACCCTGCAGCAGCAGTATCCAGAGCACCATGGTGGACATCAGGTACACAAGCTTTTACCTTGTCAGTTTCTCAGCATCTTGATTGGCTTCAGTGGTTGTGTATTTTAGCTGTGATACTGCTGTCAGTGCATCAGATTGCAAACAATGTGAGCATGCTTGATGTGCATGCAGAAGCAGCGCAAACAAGACCAGGGTCAAGGCCGTCGCACCGCCGCCTACATCAGAGCCCAGAAGGATAAGCTACTGCAGTCTGTCAGAGGCCAGACTCTGTGCTGGACAGCTTCTACAAAGACATGTCAGCACTGTGCTCCAGACCTGAGTCCTGCATCAATCACATGCACCTCAATGCCATCATTGGAGCCACAGCCAAGGCTTGGAAAAAAGCATGGGCTCAATTCGCTCAGCAGAAGCAAGAGCAAGCTCATCATCAGATGCATGCATTCCTCACCGAAATGTTCCAGATGTTGCAGCCCCTGCTGCCAGATGTTGAGGCACGGCAGGCAGCCAACATCTTGTGGTCATCAGCCCAGCTGGGGCTGAACCCAGATGCTCTGGTGCCAGGCATGACAGACAGCTTGGCACGACAGTTCATGGTTGACATGGATCCTGCAATTGGGCAGCATTTTGCAAATGTACTGGTGGCATGTGCCAAGCTTCAGCTGAGCCCTTGCCAAGGGGGACTATTCAAGGCAATCCTGAATCGATTGGCAACAGCAGACTTGTCAAACTTTGAGCCTCAACACGTGGCAAACACATTACATAGCATGGCCACGATACCAGTTGCTGCACCTTCCATTGAGGTGCTAGACGCTCTATGCAAGCGCTTCAAAGTGTTGCTCAACAGCCGCCAAACCTGTGAGCTGCCAAATGCACAGAGTACGGCAAACACAATGTGGGCGTTGAGTGAGCTTAAGTATGCTCCATCAGATGAGCTGGCCATGTCCATGGTGGGCAGGATGGTGGCTCTGTGTCGCCTGCCCGGGCAGCAGCCGACGCCGCAAGCCATCAGCAATGTTCTGCTTGCATGTGCTGAGCTGAGTGTGCCTGTCAAGCAAGCAGACACTGACAGTCTAGCAGCCTTTTTCTTAAGCTCCAACAGGCGGCATGGTACCCAGCAAGCGTATACAAACACAGCCTGGAGTCTAGCAGTCACAGGGCATTTGCGCCAGGCACAGTTTACGTTGATGCTAGATCAGATGTTTGCTTTGTCTGGCAGTCCTGGTGAGATGTCAACACCTCCACTGCTCACAATTAAAATGACCCAGCTGTACCAGGCTCTGGACTGGCTGCAGCCTTATCAAACTGCACCTGCCCAACAACAATCAGCATGGTCCAGCCTGCAAGGGAAGTTGCACAGACTGGGACCCAGACCTGCGCCTGAGACACCACCCTTATACAGCACTCGCAAGCTGTACGCAGCTCTGAATCAGTTGCAGCTTTCCTTTAAGGCCGCGGTTGTCATTCAGAGCTATTGGGTGGCTGCAGTGCTTCAGTCGCAAGACAACAAAGCTGAGCCAGTCATCTTGAGGCTGTCCAGCCCTGACTACATCACCAACATACCTGGCAGGTCATGCACCACCCTTACTGATTGCACCACTCTTCTCAAGGTTGTTTGTGCCAGCTCTTGCATCTGCGTATCTCTGTCAATAAAGGATACCACAAGTGGCATGTCATTCTTGTGTGCTGTTGGTAGGGCTTTTGTCCTGTAACCAGCGACTGTGTGCGTTTGCCCTTGTATTTTGCCTTTGCCTATGCGCCCTTCCTGCAGGACAACACAGGTCTCAATCCTTCTGCTAGCGTCCTTGCATGCACTGCAGGTTGACGGGGCCTGCAGTGTTCAGCACCCACCTGATGGCTAAGCAAGGCCAGCTGGTCGATGTTCCCCGAGCGATGACCAGTGACACAATCACGGTGAAGCAGCTGGCAGACTACCTGGAGCCCATCTTGACAGCTGCGGCAGGAGGCTCCCTGCATGCCTACCGCCTTTGATGCAGGCCAAGCAGTGTCACTGATTCCCGTATCTAAGCTAGACGGCACTGTGGACAGCATGGCCTTGAGCTTCTTTTGACGGCAGCAGCAGAAGGATGCTTATCACAAGTAAATCCAATTCAGTTGTGCCCAATTGGCAGCAGTGCCCTGTCAGTAGGCAAGCCTGCAACTTTTGTCTTACTAGTTGGCAATGATTATGATTGCACTGGTAGAGATCTCTGCAAGGTGGCTGTGTGCGACTGAAGAAGCTGGCCAATGCAGGGCGGGTTTCAACATTGTGGCGGTGTTGCATCAGCTGCTGCAAACTCGTACTGAAGCATAGTGTGTTGTGCCCTTGTACGGCGCAGTTTGCTGCAACGTGATGCTGCCCCTACTCACAAAATATATTGTGGACTGGCTGTGCATCAGATTACTTTGCTTCACAACTCTGTTGACCACGTTGACAGACTTGCAACGAGCTGCTTGCATGTGCACATTTTGCACGTTGTAGGCATGTCGAGCGTTACGTAACGCCACGCAGTAGAGCAGGTTTTGTTGTAACTTCAAGCCATGGCCCACTTGACCGCAAGGCGGTGTCAGCTCCCTCTCGATGGAACGTAGCTGATGGGTGCATGTATCAGCATTAGCTCGTGAGACGGTTGTGGCATAAGCCGGACACGATGGTGTCACCTGCGGTTGTGACACCACAGTTGCAGGTGCTGCCGCAGACGGTCCAATTCAGTGACGTGAACAGTGAGCTGCAGTTGTACACGACAGTCACTGTTAAGGTACGCCAAGTTGCAGTTGCTGTACTGTCGCAACGAGTGGCATCTTTCGTTGGGGCTGCTGCAAAACGCTTTGCGAACACACCTTTCTCCCACCTTCAACAACTTCTTTCCACCCGGTGCAGAATTTGGACAGCCGGCAGCGCTTGCTGCGATGGAAGGCTCCCAAGACAACGCTGTTTCACGTGCAAGGGTTGGCCACTGTGTCCAAGCTCGCACCTGGACTCCAACTCAGCTTCAAGGTAGCCACTTTTGGTACACAGTCTTGCATTTTTTGGGCCATCTGCTGTGAATGCATCACTCATCGATGCTGCAAGTTTGCAGGTGCTGTACAAAGGACCATCTGGCCATGATGCACATGATTCCTTCACACTGATGATGGACAATGGAGCCAAGGTGGAAGTACCTTGCCATGCATTGCAGCCCCGGTCTAAGGTACGCTCATGCCACAGTCAATACCACACAGTCTGCACTTTACCTGAAAGCTTGTTACCACTGCCCATTCCATTCGAAGCTTTGGCACTTATTCACCACTGTCAAAAAGTGCATCAAGTGTACCATAGTACATCAATACATCATCTTGTTTTGCAGACGAGCAAACATCAGACATGCACCCCTTATGACTCTGGCATGATTAGGCACACGTGACTACATAGGGTGAATCTCACTGTGCCTGGCACTGCAGTTGAGGGTGAAAGGTGACCTGGCCTTGGGGTTTGTGGCTCTCGACTCAGTGGTGCAGCGCTCCCTGCACCTGTCCAACTCAGGACTCAACACCGCTAGCTTCCGAGTTGAGGTGGAGTCTGGCCTACCCATACAAGTCACCCCAGCAGACGGCAAGCTGAACCCCAAAGGAGCCCCAGGCTCTACATGCAGTCTGAAGGTGGAGCTGACAGCTGAGATATCTGGCCCTCTCTCAGGTGAACAATTACAACAATGATGACAACATTCACGCTTTCCGGCTCATGATAAGCTAGGTACATGCAGGACAAGTCTTGTATTGTGATACACGTCAACACTGCTTGTGTTGATGTCTGTCTGGTTATATTACCATAGCTGTGCAGTTGCGTTGTTGACATGTTGTCAGGCTGATGACCCTGAGATTCCATCTACAGAGTAATCACTTGCGTGACTTTTGTGTCACTTGCAAACCTGGGTGTTGTTGCTGCAGCAAGCTTTACTATCAGTCAACACAAGTGCAACATACAAAAGCTATGCCACGCAGCTCCTCTGTGCTTGCTGACTCCTGCAAGTTCAAAGCTTCTGGAAAGATTCACGCAAGCAATGCCTCCTGCACTTTGTGACATCAGCACACAGTAGCTTCAGCCTCATAGCATGCGCCTAGAGTGGCTACATACAGCCAGGCCCTACATGGTCAAAGTATCTTGCTCTCACCCAAACACAAGTCCCAGCAGCCCTCCCTGCATTTCTCACAAAATCTGCATGTGACTGCACAGGCAAGGTTAGCATCTTTGCTGAGGACCAGACGGAGCCAGTGTCGGTCGATTGCACTGCAATGATCGTGTCCAGCACCTTTGAAGTGATGGACAGCCAAGGGGCGGTCATGAGCCAAGTGGACTTTGGAGCCCTGCACTACGGGGACAACAAGCAAGTCAGCTTCAGTGTGCTCAACAATGGGCCCAAGCCGGCTAGGTTCTTTGCTGCCTGTGGCACCCCACAGCAGCTGGCAGAAGATACTGATGCCACTGCGCCCAGAGATGACCCCATGACCGCTTTCATACAGGTATGTAGCCTCTCTGCAGTTTGTTGATTTGACACACTCTTCTAACCTGTTGCCAACATGTGACTGATCAGAATCTGGTCAAGGCCTCAAATTCAACTTTGTCAGAGATCAAGAACAGCCTACAAGCTGGCAACATGTCACTTGCAGGCTCTCTCACCAGCTCATGCAACAGCAGCATAGCAGAAATAGTCAGAGCCAGAAGCTGGCATGCTTTCCCATCACGACACCAGCATTTGCCGGTGAGATGAATCAGTTGTGTCTGCAACCTGACATGCAGTCACACCTGATTCATCTCAACGGCAAGTGCTAGTGTCATGATGTGGAAGCGTGACAGCTTCTGGCTCTGACTAATCTTGCTCTTCTGCTATTGTGTGCTGTGGTGAGAGAGCCTGCACGCGGAGGAGATCCATTTCTACTTCCGACAATTGTTTTGGGAATTTGGTCATCCTGAGAGATATAGGTTGTAACATGATCAGGATCTGCGCTGATTCCAGTGGACATGTGCATGCGCAGGCAGCGAGGGTTCGCAGTCAGCAGATTAACTCAACTGGCACCAAAATCTTTGAAGTGGTGCCGCTGTCTGGTGTGATAGCTCCTTACAGCAGAGCCACACTGACAGCTGTCTTCAAGCCTGTAACAGCTGGCAGGGTCAAGGGCTTCAAGGCGACTGCCCCGCCCTCCGATGAGGCTTTCACTTACGCCTGCCAGCTCAGCTTTGACGGGTACGTCTGCTGTTTACATCCATCCAACACAAAATGAGTGCTGCAAGATATGCTGCAAATGCATATCTGCAGCACGTGACACAAGTCGCCTTTGAGGTGGAGCAAACAATTGGTGTCTGTTTGCACCCATAATGTGTCTGTGATAATTTTGTATCGAATAGAACATGAGATGCACAGCTCTCCTGTGACATGGGGTGCATCATGCCATGTGATTCATGGTATTGTATCATCACCATGGTGCATCACGTTGCCTGTTTGGTGCCACCAGCTCTGAAACCATGCCAACATTCAGCAATGCTACACTTACAGGGCCACAGACAGTAACCATCGCTTACAATCTCCTGACGCTGGTCTGATCATTTGGGTCGCTCACCTCTGTTATGGGTTCATGCACACTACAGGAGTGCACAGGAGTTGAAGTGTTCCTTGAAAGGGTTAGCCTTGGAGCCTCGGCTGGCAGTGTCACACCCACAGCTCTTGTTTGGGGAGGTGGCCAGCTACAACTGGGCCGACCAGAATCTGGTGCTGGCCAACCAGGGGTCCACCCTACCCCTCCAATTTCGCATCCAGCCCTCCCCCTACTTCCATTGCTTGCCTGATCAAGGTGAGTCTGCAACAGCCGAGACAATCTTGACACTCCTTGCAGTGGTGCCCCTGCTCATTCACTGTGCAAGTGATCTGACCTCGGGAAGTGTATGCTCATTGTCTTGCTGTGGCATCTTGACCCTGACTGCATTTGCATGGACTTTTTGGCCAAAAATGATCTTTGGATGATGTTTGACCCAGCAAGGCATGTGCACACATGCCGCTGTGTACACCTCTTTGCATTTCTTTGAACAGCTTGCATACAACTGTGCTTGTCTAGGGAGATCGGCGGACATGCTATTGCATGCTTAACGATCAGGAAGCATCTTCTTGCCGTTGGGGTTGCATACAGCCTAGGTCTATAGCTGGGAGGGTATGAGTACTTGTTCCCTCCCAAGGATTGCAAATTGACTCCTTGAATTGACTCTTTTTTCCAATCATTGAGGAACATGTTTGGTGCCAGTGCCTGGAAGTTGATGCATAAGGTCCAAGTGCAAGTTGTGTAGTGATTTGTTTCACAAAGAGTCACAGGCTTGTTGCTTCCTTTTGTGTAGGTAGCATGGCACCAGGGGCTAATTGCCCTCTGGTGGTCAGGTTCTGCCCTAAAGCCCTGGGGCAGCACCAGGCCAGTCTGTCTGTGCAAGTGCTGTCTGAGCACACCAACAAGGTCATTGCTGAGGTGCCCTTCAAAGCCTTGGGGCTTTGTAGGCAGTTGGGGGAGCACCGTGGGGGTACCCTCCCTGGGGGTCCCCTGGCCCTGCCAGAGACCTTTGCAAAGCCCAGACAGTTTGTTGATCCAGACAAGGTAGTTGTCCTTGTTATTTATGTCTATGGCTGCCATGAAAAGAGTGTAATGTACAGTAACGCAGCAATGGGCGTGCTTGCATAAGGCTGTCAGACATGCAGTAGCAAATCTTTGAGCATGTCGTTGAGCTAATCAAGTCAATCTTGATTCAGTCAATCTCTGAGCTAACTCTTTGCTTGTCGTTGTCTGTGGCTGCACTGTACATCTGTGCAAGCAGTGACATAAGCCTCACCAGCGACACCTTGCAGATCAATATGCTTCCTGCACTTTTGGCACAGCCACACATGTGGCAATGTTGAGAGCGTATATAAAATAGATCATTGAAGATGAAAAAATAAACATGTATATATATATACTTATATATACTTATATATATAAATGTACTGGTGTATAGTGATGTAGTAAGTAACTAATTTAGTTCACTTATTTATTCAACAAAAAAATCATCAGCATCTATGATGATAGTAACATAACAATATCAAAGTGCATTGAGGTAGATGTGCGCTCAGCCGTATCCAGCAGTGTGTTGTGGCAACATAGGCCATGACGCAAACATTTAGCAAGGGGAGCCCCTACAAGCGGCCTGCAGTCTGGGAGCAGCCAGATGTGTTGCGCCAGTTCCAGGAGCACGTGCTTGAGACCACCAAGAACGCCTTCAGCTTAGAGGACACCAAGCAACGCGTGGCGCATAACAGCAGCTACGTCAGCTTCATGCGCAGGGGCAGGACCGCCAAAGAGCAAGCTGATGCCACCAGAAATGAGACTGATGACAACGTCAATTTGGGCATGCATCCTTACAGGTACAGCAATGGAATGCAGGCAGTGTACAAAACTGCAATAGGACGCAAGACATTCTTTTCGTCGTAGAGGCCCTACTGCCCTGAGCACCTTTTGCGCCAGGCTTTTTGCCTTTGTCTGTCACGCTTAGTCTGAAGCCTGAGGATGCAATACAGCGTCCACATCAAGGATGGTGTGCCAGGGTCGAGACACATTGTTAGGGCTATCAAACTCACAGTCACACAAGCGCATACAAGCACACAGTTAACAGCAAGTCTGTCCAGCCTTTAGCTTATGCCATGGCTTAGCAACAACTTTCTTGCTTCGGGGGGCCTGTGCAAGCACATGCGGTGCTGTGTGTCCATACCTATCACAGCAATGCAGGCATACAAACCCCTGGCAAAGCGTGCTGGACTCTGATCGGACTCGGATCCACAGTTCAAGGAAGCTAGTATGTCGCAAAAAAGGCCTACAGCATTGCAAAGAACCCAATCAGCACCTGTATACCATGCAGATCATATTACGAGTATCATGCATGTTGTCATTGAATAACACGCAACATGCAATATGCTGTGATCATCTGTAAGAGCTTGCCTGTGCTCTCACTTACAAGTCTCTATCAACTACAGTCACTGATCAAGAAGGTGAGGGCTACAACCCCATAAGCCAGGCCAGCTGTATGCAATTGCCACGCTGGCTGCCTTTGATGCAGGGGTATGGTGGGGCCTGAGAGGGGTCTGCGGCAGGGGAAGGACCCCCTGTGGCTGGACATGGCTGCTGTGCGCACGCGGCCCGCCAACCGGCCTGACATCCCTGCTGATGCTGTGGATGCCATTCCCATGTTCAAGGACAAGCCCTCATCCGATGAAGAGCAAGAGCAATGCAGCCGCCAACTCACTGCACAGGTTTGCACCTTGTTTGTGGCTATATACCCGTCACTGTGACTGCTGCTGTTTGATTGTGCTATTGCAGGTTATCTTCAACAGGCATTGCTTCCATGCTCCTGAAGGAGCTGACCTGTTACCCCGCACCAACTCACTGCACACGTTCACATTTGACGGTCACTATCTCGATGTTGATGTCTGTTTTGTCACAGTCTGGTTGCTGCAGTCTGCATGCACTTGCTCAGAGTCGTAGCTACATTTCCACCAATGTAACTGCTGCTGTCTGTGCTGTTGTCGCTAACTTTGAACAGGCATTGACACCTTTTGATGCACCCAATGTACCTGACCTGCTCCTGCTGCTTGTGAGACAATAACAACGGTAACAGGCCACATCAAGTGTGCTCAGAAAGGGTGCAGGTGGTTCACATTTGGCCACGCAGGCTTGCCCTGTCTCATGGCCTGCCGTGCAAAGCCAGTCACCCAGATGCTCAAGCATGATCCGACAAGTACAACACAATGCTGAGGGTTCACAGCCTGCCATGTTGTACCATACAGACACCGTGCTTCACATCTCACTGACGACACACACAGTCATCATAAGGCAGATGGTTCTCGTATCAGGACTGTGTGCCTGACGTCGACTGCAACACACCACAAACGGGCTGCAGCAGCTGCACAGCATTTCTCAATGCATGGCATTGTCAGGCACCGGGCTGGTTGGAAGTTACTGTTCTGAATGACAGCAGTCATGATGTGTCTTGGTGGTGGTGACACAGGCAGTGTCCCAAGTGGCTGTGGGCCCGCGCTTGCTGGACTTTGGCAAAGTGAGCGCTGCCTCCAGGAATGTGCGCTACTTGGCTGTCAGCAACCCCCTGCTGCAGAGCATCCATGTGGTGCTGGCACTGGCCCACCTGCCAGAGCTGAACACCACTGAGCCTGTCAGCCAGGTCATCATCCCACCTCGCCCACTGTCTCAGCAGCAGAAAGCACCGTATGCATTGCTTGCTGGGGTAGTGTCTGTGGTGCAGAAATCACTGTATGCCTTGCTTAGTGAAGTAGTGCTTGGTGCAACAATCACTGTACTGCGTCGCTCACTGGGTTAGTTACTGTGGCAATTTTCTTGAGTGCCAATGGACTCATCATGCATTGAGTACAAGCTGGTACAGCACTGGTTGACATGCAGCCTGTATGCAAGGCAACAAGGTTCTGGCACCTTCATGGCTACTGTGAAGTCATGACGCCATACACATTCCACAGGCCAAATAAGCAGATTTCACTAGCAATTGTGGCGGTACAGGTTATTCCAGCTGGAAGCACAGCCAAGTTCCCCGTTGTCTTCTCCGATTCCCGCGTGCAGCACTTTCAGCAGACGGTGGAGTACGTTGTCAATGGCTGCCATATCTTCACCTTTCAGGTACTGCAGAGTCCATTCCGGTCTGCTTTGTCCCTGTCCTGTGCTGTTGCGCTTATTTTCAATTGCACTGTCTATGTTGGAGTGTTGGAGTTTCTGCATCCAACCGCATTGCGTACTGGTCTCTTGCATTGTAACATGCATGAGGTTTGTGCTAGGCACACTGAACGCCGACCAATTGCATGGCTCAACAACTCCCACTCAGCTCAAATGGTCAAGCCATGTCACATACAGCTCAATGACGGCACAACAGTCATTGCGTCATCTATTTTCGTGCCTGTGAGCACATGCAGCATGATGTGGTCCTGTCCAAGCTTCTGCACGGACTGATGTGTGACACACTGCACATGCATGCTGATGACAGACAGAACTGCACTTTTGGTCAATATCTGGTGCATGGGCTACAAAATATACTGCAAAACCGTGAGTGAGTGAATGGATGCTGCCTGAAGGTGCGAGCCAGTGTGGTGGCTGTGACGCTGGACCTGACAGAGGAGGAGCTCTTCTTCCAATTTGGCATGGATAACTGGAGTGCATATGTCGATCAGGTCACCCCATGCTTGCCTCACCGCCTCTCACTGCCTTGCTGCTCCCAGACTTGGAACAAATGCATGCATGTCGGAACACAAGTGTCATGCTGCTGGCAAACTTACAACTGTTGCATGGTGATGCCAGAGTACCAAAGTTGGCAAAGTTCTCTCTGCACTGAAGCCAAAGTACTGTGAATGGCAATGCTGATATGTGGTTGTGTGCCAGACATGTGTGTCATGTCACAGTCCATGTGCAGCTGACAAGGCTTACAAAGGGCTCAGTGCCTGCATGCAAAGTTTCAACTTGAAGCAAGCAGGCAGAGAGTGCTGTTTTGCTGGTGATGCTGACAACTTCTTCCTCACAGGTGTTCATGCTGAGCAATTCACAGCCCTTCCCTGCCAGCTACAAGTGGGTGCTAGCAGAGGGGGCTGACCCCTCTGTCTGGAGTGTGACCCCAGCCTCAGGTCAGCTGGGCGGCCCCAGCACCGAGGAGGTCACAGTACGCTGGAACCCCAAGCCCAATGCACCCCCAGGGGAGACTGAGGTCGGTCCTGGCCCCCTCTCACCCCCCCCCTCCTTGCACCCACTCTGACACCCCCCCCCCCCCTTCTCATCCCCCAGTTTTCTCCTCCTTTGTCAAAAGGCTGTGGACCAGTCTCTGATTTTTGCACCTGGCTTGTGATCTCGCCTGTATGCAATTGAAGCATGTGTAAAGAGGATAGTCAGCCAGCCTATCACCATTGAACAAAGGCTCACTCTCAGCCAAAGTGTCCAAAATTGTTGCCATTGATGACCGCCCAGTGGGAGATGCTGTCTTGTTGACAGCAGGGCATTTTTGTCACAATGCCACTTACTGCTTACAAAGCTCCTGGTTTCATGAGTGCTCACAGCCGTCGGGTGATGCACATTGAATGCACAGTTGTGTGTTCAAAAGTGCCTACTTGCTTACTTCTTTGTCGAGTTGCTTTGAATGCTTGCATGGCAGCTGACCTTGACCAGCATGAGTTCAGTCAGCATCAAACCTGCAGTCCAGTCAGCGCATTTCTGCTCCGTAGCAGATTGCTCAGCAGCCTCGCTGCAGGCGTGTGACTCTGTGAGCTGCAAAGTGTGGGGCCATTACTGTTACAGTTCAAGCAATGGAGTACATGCCTGTTCAGCAGCCACCTGTGATTTCGAGCTAGGACGTCTGATCAGTCACAACTGGCTTCACAATTCAGACTACATAGTACTAAAGGGGAGAAGCAGAATAAAACCGAGCACTGACTGAGTGAAGTGTGTTTGTGTGATGCGCTGCAGAGCAGCATGAGGTTGGAGGTGGTTGGGGGTGACAGTGTGGTGAGGCAGGTGCGCTTAAAGGCCTTGCTGCCTGAGGGCAAGCTGGTGTTCTCCAGCAAGGCCCTGGATCTGGGGGGGATCCCTGTGGGGGTACCCCAGACATCCCTGGTGACCCTCAAGAACACCGGCCTGCATGATGCCATGTTCCAGGTCAGCCATCAGACTTGCTCTTGGCAGCATATAGCTAGAAAGGGATACAGGGTCTTTCCTGGGGAAGAATATATATATGTATAATATGTATAAGGGACAAAACGACACCAAAAGAAACTGATGCACGCTTAGCGGTTGCTGAAAGGGAAGCATACAAGCAGTACCAACCCTCTGCGACTGACGCACAAGCAGTTGCAAGCCACATTTGGCCTAAAGTCAAAGCTTCCACGTGGGATCACAGATTTCATGCTGTCTCTTATGGTCACAATCAGACACAGGTCCTTGCTTCTGCTGTATATGCGCGTTTATGTTTCTACTGGCATGAGGGGCACTGAAAGTGTTTGATGAGTACATGAGAACATGAGATGAGGGGCGGTGAGGTGACATCAGGTGAAGGGCACGGGGGCGAGGTCAGGTCGGGGGCACTGAGAAAGGTTTATGAGTAAATGAGGTGAGGTGAGGGGCGGTGTATGTAGGTGCTGCCGAGTGAGCTGGTGCGGTGCAACCCTGACAGAGGCAGGGTGCCTCAAGGCGGCACCTTGGACATGGAGCTCACCCTCAGCTGCATGGAGCCCCAAAGCGTCAACACCCAGGTGCTCGCCTTGCACACCTGCACCGCATGCTGTTTGTTTGTGTCAGTCTTTGTCTGTTGTGTTTTTTGCCAAAAGATCGTAATTTAATCATATGGGCTAGGTGCCCCTAACGACAACCCTCAAAATCCCTGTCTGACTGACCAATGATACTGCCAGAATATGCAATTTACAGTCATTGGTGCCCTGCTCATCATAGGCATGTTGTAGCTGTGTCGCTTCATGCTTTGCCTCGTGTCATGACTTCAACATGACGCCTTTGCCTGGCTGCTTGTTGCTTGATGCGCGCATACATGTTGCAGCGCTACTGAGCGAACGCTGTCAGGCAAACTTGGCAGTTTTGGGCCCTCCAAATGGTCTCATGGCAGCGTCTGGGGCACAAACATGGTGATGCATTTACCCTTACAACGCTGGTAAAACATGGCAGCAGCGTGAAAGACTGGTGCGCTTGGTTGATCAGGTGTTGGTGGAGGTGCGCGGAGGCAAGCCAGTGAAGTTGGTGATCAAAGGGGAGGCGGTGCTTCCTGCAGTGGACATCCAGGAGAGCCAACTGGACTTTGGAGAGGTATACACGGGGGTCACTGCCCGCATCCCTATCACCATCATCAACACTACACCTGTCCTGGCCGGTATGTTCAACCACTGCTGCTGCTTGCTGCTGTGTTTCAAAGGCTATGTATATATATTTTCAATAATCATTATCGTCATCATCATTGTTGCTATTGCTGTTGCTGCTGCTGCTGTTGCTGTTGCTGTTGCTGTTGCTGTTACCATAAAACATAAACAATAGATCATAAACCCTATCCATAGAGGCAAATCCTGTTAATGTAGCTGCTGCCGATGCTGCTGCTACTGGCGCTGCCACTCCTGCTGCTTTTGAGTGAAGGACCAGCCTTGCACAGCTGCCACTGCCTGCCTTGAAATTCAGATCCACAGCTTTTCTGGCATGTAACACCACTGCATGCCTGCTCCTACTGAACTCACTCAGCCTTTACACTGTACAGACTGCTATGATGGTGAGGATGCTGCATAAAACTGATCCTGAATCTGGATGTGGTGATGTGCGTCCCTCCCATGCAACCCAGCTGCCGCTGTTTGCAACTCACAGCTCAATTTGCTGAAGCTATCTATTGTACTCGTAAGAGGGAGATGTCTACATGTGCTTGATGGCGCACAGGGATGTCAGTGGACTTACAAGCACAGCCCTCCTTCAGTCTGGATCTGCCTAAGGAAAACTGGTCCCCAGACGAGTATGAGGACTGCCCCTTGGTGCGCCTAGGAAGGAGAGGATCAGCTGGCAGCTCCAGATCTTCTCGCAGAAACAAGTGAGAAACTATATGCCCATCAAGAGTGTGCCGCTCTGAGTGCTGCTAGTATGTGCCAGTCCTACTCAATTGCTGCTGCTGCTGCTGCTGCTGCTGCTGCTGTGCACGCTCTTGATGCTGTATGAAGCAGAGCCTGAATGTGAATGTGGTAATGTGCGTCAGGGTGACCGAGGCTGAGGAGCTGAGTCGGCTGATTGAGGGAGCGCGGTATCAGCTCAAGCTGCTGCCCAACAAGTCTCTCACCCTGTGGCTGCTCTTCACAGCACGCAAGGAGGCCACCTACAACTTTGAGCTGCCCATCTCACTCCTGGGCTACGGCTTCTCTGTGGCAGGTATGTCATGCTCCACTCACATGCTTGCTCACTCACCTGCTGCAGCATGTACAGTGTTGAGTGCAGCGCAAGTCTTGACGCGCGCTTCTTTGTGTTTACTTCCCTTTGTATGATTTCGTTTGTGTGGTACATAATCCTCTCTACTTTGACTAGTATATAATTAATATATATGTAATATAAATATATCATATTACATTATATCACAATGTTATATTATACCATATTGTGTCACAATGACCACCCTCTACCATGCATACTGGGCTGTGCAGCCTGTCTTTCTGTCTTCTCAGTGACAACTCTTATCACTCAGATCATCCCTGCGCTTGCGATTCCAGCAGCCCATCATTACAAGCCAGAAGGGTGAGCAGGTGGTGTAACGACCTGTGTGCAGGCGTGTCTGCTGTCAACCGGACCATAACTGCAAGAGCAGTGGAGGCTCGCCTGAGCCTCTCCAAGACCATGCTGGACTTTGGCAGCCAGATTGTGCTAAGGTCCAACCAGGTGAAGCCACCATACAGCTTGGATGTGTTGCTGACTAGCAATGAGGAGGGGGACATTGCTTGGCAGATGGGGCTACCCTCCTGCGAGGGCCTGGAGGGGTGTGGGGGGGTCTTTGCCATGGAGCCCAACAGTGGCACCTTAGCCAAGGTCGGTCTGTCTGATCTTTTGAGGAACGGTAGCACGCATGCATGGTTAATCATTGTCTGTCATTACCACAATAATGGTCAGCCTCATTAGAAGGGAGCTATTGCAGAGTCTTTCATCATGTGGGACATGGCACTGATCATTGCAAACTCCCTGTTATGGGGGCGACACCTGGATGGAGCACTGAGGATAGATGCTTGCGTCTTACTTGCACTGTCACATCTGAGGTGGCCTGCTAGCATTGGTCATTGCTGGTGCGAGCTCTTTCTGTGAAAGGCATGTGAACAAAGCACATTTCTGCTTGTTAGTCCAAGCGGATGACGCATAGGTAATGATTGCAGAATGCAAGGTGTCTGGTCAAGGTCAAGTTCAGCCCCAAGGACAGCCGCATCTATGAAGCCAAAGTGCCCCTGTTCCTGGGGGGCAACACGGCACAGCCCTACTACCTGGTGGATGTACGGGGCGAGGGGCAGTACCCACGCCTCAAGTTTGACACCAAGGAATGCATCATGCCGCCTGTGCCTCTAGGCTTCACCTCTAGGGCTCAATTCTACGTCATCAGCCAAGGCTACGGCAATCTGCAGCTTAAGGTATACAAAACACCTTCGTTATCAACAACAAGCTTGCAAAAGACTGAAGTCTTTGCTCTGCAACATCACACTGTTCCTCCTCTGCCCTTGACGCGGTAGTGTTTGTCTTGTGAAAGCTCACTGGAGGTTGACCATTGCATGGCCTACTTTCCTGCGTGCTTTAAGACTGCCCACCTGTTTACTCAATGCTAGCGGTCGCAGCATGTAAGGTTTGAGTCAAAGAAGTGACTGCATGCCGAGCATGAACAAAACTCCCCGTGTGCACTTGCTGAACAGCTGGCAGCTGGCAGATGTTCCGAGTGTGTTTTTGCATACAGATTCGGCCGCCACCTGATGAGCAGCATCTGCCTCTGACCTTTGACTTCCCGGAGGGCAGCTTGATAGGCATCGCCAAGGAGAAGCTGCCAGTGATGGTGAGCTTCACAGGCAGCCGCCCCACTAGCTTCACTGCCAACGTGGTGTTCCTTGATGAGGAGGGCAAGAGGTTCAGCCTGCCTATCACTGGCACCACTGACGCCTCCCTGCTCACTACCAAGCCCTTCATGGATGTACGTGCTTCCATTCTGCTTTCTGCTGTGCCCTGTTCTGCCTTCTGCTGTGCCCTGTTCTGCCTTCTACTGTGCCCCCTGTGCTGCCTTCTGCTGTGCCCTATTCTGCCTTTTGCTGTGCCCCCTGTGCTGCCTTCTGCTGTGCCCCATACTTCCTGCAATGTGATTGCTCCCCCTGAATGGAGGTAAGACCTCAACCCCTATGATCTTGCCGGTGTTGTTTGTACGTGCTGATGTTTGTTGTGCCTGCCTGTACAGACCTAAGCAAAGGTACAACAAGCCTTTGCAACATTGCCTTGTAGGCATGCAAGCACTAATCACTACTGCGCCTCAGCCTGTCCTCCATCCATGCTAAAGGTCCTCCTTGGCTGCAGCCTGTCTTGAGTTTGTGAGGTGCCGCTTGTAGAGGTCCCCTGTGGTGAGCATGTGCAGGTGAATGGAAGTGATCTGGTCTGGGGCAGTTCCGCAAGTGGGCCACCCCAGCTGGACCCCAGGGGGTCTTACAAGCTGCCTGAGGGCGGGTTTGCATCTATGGGGCCAACGGTGTCGCCGGTGGCCCTCAGCAAGTTCCTGACTGCCGTCTCGGGCAAGCAGTTTCAGAACCCTCCTAGTGAGATGCTGGTGTCCAGAGGGATGCTCATCCATGACCTGCTGGAGCTCTTCAGTGGCAAACCCATGCCTGGCAGGGTGGGTCCCTGCCTTTTGGCCCTGCTCTTGTTGCCGATCAGGCAGTGATTTGTCTCCCTGCAGGCTGTGCTTTGATGTCTTTGGCGTCCCTCCTATTGCCTTTCAGCTGCATGCCCATGCCTGGCGAACATGTAAAACTGTATGCTGTCTTTCCCTGAGTGTGTTACCTTTCACCCATTAGGAACTGTCCATCCTTTCCTGACAGCTCCTTGGTTTTGTGGCAAAGTCAGCCAGTGTTTGCCTTTGCCTCTCTGCCTCTGCCTCTGCCTCTGCCTCTGCCTCTGCCTCTTGCAGCTCAAAGCGCGGGTGCACCTGCTCAAGGGAACTAACAGCATTGGAAATGTGCATGGACATGTGCATTTCCTGCAAGGTCACACAGGTATGGTACGGCACAATCATACATACAAGTGTGCGTGTCCATAAAGGTCACACAAGTATGGCATGGCATGACCATGCACACAGGCTTGCTTGACCTCAGTGGTCATTCAATCCATCAATTTACATTCCTTGTCTTTAGGACTCATCAGGGGAGTCAACAGCTAAATACTGGGAAATCACCATACACTAAGCACTAAATGTAGTAGTCATTTGTGTAAGAGTTGCCACAACATGAACATGTGGTGCAGACGTCTGGTGGGGGCTCAGGGCGGCGAGAAAGCGCCCCGGCCTTGCTGGCTGGGTATGAGAACCTGCTGGCCCACCTCAAGTCACAGGGTGCCTTACTGAATGCTGTCAAGCCAGAGCTGCTGCTGGACATCACTGACTTCAGGTGTGCTCTGGCCTGTGCACAAAACAATGCCATGCATCATGATGCCTTAGTCTGCTGCCTGCTACTCCTATCACCTGTGTCTGGTTTGCCAGTTGGCAAGGGGGGCTACAGCACCCCTAGCTTCTGCTTTTCAGTGGTGCGTGTTCTCTTTGTCAGCTTGTCAAATCCTGCAGCTTTCCCTTTCTCAGTCAGTACGCACGCATGCAACTTGGTCCAGTGAGCAGAAGCGCACGAGATCTGTACTTTGTACTGAGCTGCTGCAAATGCACGCACTGCTGTGTCACTGCCTGCTCTCTACCAAGGAGGAGCAGGAGCAGGATCCACATCTTAGCCCAACCAACTAGGTGTTCCAGATGTGGCAGATGTGACATTACCCTGGTCAAGAATACCAGTACTGAGTGTTTATCATGTCTACAGGCTGATATTGGCCAAGAGGGAAGCCAAGGCAGTGACAGAGGCAGACACAGAGGCCCTGGACTGGTGGTATGACCTGGAGGATGACTTTGAGCTGCTCTCCTTCAAAGCCTGGAACGCTGTCATATACCAGGTCACACCCTGCTCACTGTTGTCATGCATTCCCACAGACTGCCTGCCCTGACTGGCACAGTCACGCTGCATCTGCACCTGCATCTGCCGGACCCATGCTGACTGTGTTTGGTTGAGCTTGCCTGTGTTTGAATGTCACCAAGCTTGTGCGTTTCTGCTTGCGCAGGCTACACGCAATATTGAGCCCAAAATGCTGCGTTGCTGTGTCTCTGCCACTTGCAAATGCATCCTGTACCCCACCATGACTCAAGTGCCTTGATCACATGCACACACACACAACAGATCATGTCAGAGACCTGAGCATGTCCATGGCAGCTATAGATAGTTGGTAGACACTTGATGTGTGCTTGGTAGACGATTGGTAGGATGAGTGGTAGACGAGCGGATGCTGGTGCAGGTGGTCCGGGGTTTTGTACTGGCCAGGGTGACTGTGAGAAGCCTGAAGAGCCTGCCTGGCTTGGAAGGTTGCCAGCTGCCCCCTGACAATGCTCTGCTGAACAGTAACGTGTACAGCACAGCTGAGGCTGTTCTGCTTGCCTGGATCACAGCGCACTACCACAAGGTATGCCTACTCCTGGTGTTCACTCTGGTCAACATCTCACTTTTCTGACCAAACCTCTGGCTGTGTTATGTCTGCTACCGCAGCTGCCTGGTGTCAGGTGCAAGGATTGCATAAGGCTGAGGCTGTCTGATCAGAGCCAATGCAATTTTCAGAGGGTCTGCATTGTTCAATTTAGCTTTGTCATGCGACGCTCATTTTGAAGAGCATACAGCCTGGCATGCTTTTGCATGGTCAGTGGCCTTACTAGCACTGCAGGGCTGTCAGTAGTGTTGTGTGGATCTGAGCTATCGATGGTAGTTGCCTTTGCAGTTTTGCCTCTATTGCTCCCACTGACCACAAGCTTTGAGTGGTCCAGGCATTGCCAGCAGCGGCACAGCGGGTGACCAACTTTGACAGCGATCTGTGTGACGGCCTGGCACTGGCGGCCCTGCTCATCAGCCACTGGCCTGAGCTGGCCTCCTTTGTGAGTCAGCTCAAGCTGAGTCCAGGCAACCAGGCAGGTATGCGATACAATGCCGGCACCCTGGTCAAGATGATGGAGGAGCTGCAGCTGCCCTGGACACTGCAGGTGCACTTCTGTTTCCTGTTCAAGTGTGTCAAGTATGGGTGTGCAGAACAGACTTTCCATTGCTGGTGGACAGTCTGTTCTGCATGCTGATGTTGGACGCTGTGCTGTGCTGTGCTGTGCTGTGCTGTGCTGTGCTGTGTGCTGTGCTGTGCTGGGCTGGGCTGGGCTGTGCTGTGCTGTTGCACAAGTAGGACTGTTGCACTAGAAGGACTGTTGTGACATAACGTGTGACATAGACATCTTTTTGTGTTGAGTATAGGAGGAGGAGATCACCAAACCAGACTCAAGAGATATGGTGCTGCTGGTGCTTTACTTGTACCAGACCTTGCCCCAGCTCCTCCCCAGGACCACCCTTGACTTTGCAGGCAAGCTGGGCGACAAGCAGGTCAGCCCCTGTCTTGCTGCAAAACATCTGACCATGCTGTGCACATTGTCCATCCTGTGACATGAGAGTCAGAATAGGTGTGTGGAAGTGCTGCTGTTGCTGCACCTTTGATTTGAAGCTCTTCCCTGAGTCTCACCGAGCTGCACACAGACTGTACGCAACATTGCCTTTACACAAGGCTTCAGTGCACCCTGCCGCCTTTGACGTTGTTGGGGTCAGACAAGCGTCAGTGCGTTGCCACTGTCAATGTCTGCAGCATGTGGCTGGACCGCCACAATGCCCACCCTCCGGAAGGTTTGATGTCCTCACTCTCAACAACACAGCCTGGGTGCACTCAGCTGTCATACTCTTTGGCTCTGCATTTTGGCCTCCCGTGGGTGTTTACCTGGCACCAGCATCAGCTAGCAACGTCGTTTCATCAGTAGATCTTCTATAAGTTGCTTGGTCTTGTGCTTACTCCTACAGTACAGCTATGACAGGATGACCCTCGACATCCATGCCCCACTCTTTGGGAACACGAACTGGTCCTCATCCTGTTGTTTGTGAGCAAGACATGCATGGCATACAGGTGAGGAGCATTGAGCTGTCAGCACAGGGGAGCAAGGCAGTGGTGTACAGTGCGCGCCTGATTGGTCACCCAGACTTCAGCCTAGAGGCCACTACCATCAGGGTGGAGCCTGGAAGCAGCGCCAGCTTTGCTGTGCAGTGCAAGGCCAGCACCACAAACCCACAGGTCTGCCTGTTGCTTGTGTGGGCTGGTGGTTGAGACCAACATCATTGTTTCAGCCTGTTCAACGTGTAGACATGAGTGTTTAAGGTGACATTGCGTTTTTGTCTGGTCCACCTCAGCCTTGCCTTAACTTGTCCTGATAATTGCACCAAATTGTTGCAGATGACAGCACTGCCAGGGTGCTAGCGGAAATGTATCTTTGTATACAAGACGGTCTCTTCTTCACATTATATAGTCCTGGTGCAATGCGTTGGTGCACATCATTGCCAGTCCTTGTGGCAGCAGACGTGTGTCGCCACCATGTGTCTTGCATGCAGACTGCTAAGCTTGTGTTGGTGAGTAAGAGGGGTGCCAATGGGGGACCCCCAGCTGCGCCCCTGGCCTTTGCCCTCAGAGGCGAAGTAGATGCACGGGGTCCGCTGAAGCGCATCAAGACCAGCGCTCAGCTGTATGAATTCCAGGAAGTTGAAGTCAAGCTCACCAACCCTTTTCAGGTGCTGCTGCTTGAGTTGGGACAGCCCTTTCAGTCCGTCATGCATGTGTGATGATGCAGCTACTTTTGACATGCACCTTTGTGCACATGCCATACACAGTGCTTGCAGGCTTGTCAAGGCAGGACATGACATGTGCCAGATAGCCATGCCACACAGCTTCACAGCTCTTCCCCCCAACAGCAGCATGCAGGGCCTCATTGCATACTCAGTGACATCCAGCAGCTACTCAGTTGTTCTCCTCATATGTATCAATCGAGCCATGCCAAGTATTTGATCTGATGTATGCAGACTCTTGCAGCATGTCATGGCCTGGCCTCAGGGCTGCTGCATCACTGGGAGACAATCCTATATGCCCCAACCTCAGCTGCGCCACACAGCATGGTGTATGCTCTTATGGGCGAATTTGACTCACACAGGACCCACTTTGCCACTTTCCAGGTTATTGCAAAGCCTGGGCCCATCACGCGACTCTTGCTGCTGGGCACACAGGTTGGAAACACTGTGCTCTCTCTCTTGGCAAGCTGTCTCAACCTGCCTCGATTGGATGACAAAGCACATCATGGCAGTGGCATGATCTGCAGCTTGTGCAGGCAAATCTCAAAGCATGTGATATGCTGATTTGGTCTGCAAAGCCAGCCCAAGAAGGACGCTGCTTACACCATGCACTGTGGCTTCATGCAAGCACACTGCATTCTGCACAGATGTTTGTCATATGCAGTTTTGGCAGATGGTGGCGCATCAACATATGCATGCTGTTGCAGATTGCAGGATACTTTGTCCAGGGTCTGATCTGCCTGGTGTACATGCCCTTGTGCTTCCAGCTAGCCCGATTCACAGCAGAAGCTGCATCGCGGGTGTACTGTGACCTGGCTCAGGATATTGCTGCTGCCCAAGTTCCTGACATTGCAAACGCCAATGTGCCTGCTGTCACTAGGATGTTCTACAGTTTGCCGGTGAGTAAGTTGACATGCTATGCATTAATTTCAGGCATGTTGACCTGCACAGAACGGCATGGCCAAGTCTATGCCAATGTCATGTGCCTCACTTGCACATGTTCGGCTTGTTCAGCACATGAAATAAAAGTCGCAAGCTGATGCAGATTAGCTGCATTGTCATGGTGGCTTGCTTGCATATATGAAGGAGATGAAGTGTGAGGGTCGTGTAAACCAGCAAACATCTGCACCCGCATCTGGAGTCTTCTGCCATTGGCGAGAAAAGAGTGCCTGCAGGATTGGGTGATGAGCATGTCATAGTTGAGCTGTTATTTGCAGGACAATACCAACATGCGGCAAGTATGCCTTTGCATTGAAGCTGATGATGTCTTTCATGCCAAATGGGAGCATGCAGCCACACACCACCATCACAATGCGGTGGCACATATGTATGGTCATTAGTCATGATCTGCAGTTACTTGTAGTCTGGCCAACTGGTAGCTGTTCATGTGCTGAGGGCGTGTATGCCAGGATATGAGTCCTGCCACGGGGTACTTTGTTGAAAATTACAAGACCAATATGCTGTGATCAGTTGCAATCTGAAATTCATGGCAATATTGGTAAAACCTGAAATTGTTCAAATAAATATGTACACCATGTGTGAAGCGGGACTAGTTTCTAGACTTCTTGTTTGGAATGAATTGTGCATTTGCTCATTTGTGATCACTGTGTTGTAACTGAAACCATCATAGGGCTATGGTTGCTCTAAAGATTAGCTGCTTAATAAGAAGGTCAAGCCCAGCAACAGTGGTTAGTGGTGGGTGCAGACTGCAATCTGATTATGCAGGCTGCTGCCCTGATAGCAGGTCTTGTTGAGCGCAGCAAGTGTGATAGTGTAGCATGTGAAAGCGATGACAGTCAAAACACCTCTCTCATGCTGCTGGCAATGTTATCGAGCACAGTCAGCATGGCAATGCAGCATGTGACTGTGAGCAGGCTGCAATCTGGCGCAGTAAATGACCAAGCGAGGCTGCCAGCAGATCTCAGCAAATGCTGCAAGCGTGACAGAGCTCGAGCAGCATGTGACAGTGATGCCTGCAGCCTGTCAGTATATGATAAATGCAGACTGCATCATTGCTCATGAAATTCAGCAAGCGCAGCAAGCATAAGAGTGCAACTTGTGACAGTGATGGAGCACCTGACAATGCGCAATCACAGTGCACAATCTCGATGAGTGATTAGCCAACAATGTCATTGAGTATTTCATGCTTGGCACTTTCCCACTTGCAGCAGGGGTTGTGCATCAAGGCTCAAAAGCTGCTGGTTTGTCTTAGCAATGCACCCTGGTTTTAATTGCTGGAGGGCAGGATTGCATTGTTGAACTCTCATGTACATGATACGTGCACTCTCTTTACATTATGGCAACACAAAAGATCAAGTCGACACGGCAGCATATTGATACACAACACAGAAAGCCAGTTGCAGATTTTTCAAGTTGGGGGAAGATTGCAAATGAAATGGAGGGAGCTGCTTAGGTCATGTATTGAGCGTGCAACCTGTCATTGACGTGTCTGTCTAGTTGACTTGGTAGCCATCATGTTGCGTACCAGGAAGCTCTTTGAGATACGCGATGCTGGCGACTGCAACCTCGCATCCATTTCTGGATCTATCTGGTCGTCAAAGTGGATCAACATGCGAGACTTGTCAGGTGGTTGGTAGGTGGGCTGCTCCCCCCTTATTATGTATGTCCACTGCTGGTCCTCTGTCAAAATGACCAGCTTGCCAATCTGTGTCTTGCCATAGCCCTTGGCAAAATACTTTACCATGATCGGGGCTTGAGGGGCGGCCTGTCCTGGTGTCGGCCTGACTGGCAACACTCCCTGTGTCCATGCATGCAGTCTTTCAGAGTACAGCACACATGCATACTGTAAAGGTATTGCTGGACAGCTGCAGGCTGATACATTTTGGAAGCGACAGTGTGTCTTGTATGCATAGCGCAACACAGTGTGAATGACATGCGGTGGTGACAGATGCACATGCATCAGACAGACCGTGGTGTAGACAGCATGACAGACAGGCCGCACCTCGCTAGGTGACACATCAAAGCTGATGGATGAGTCATGGGTGAAGTGGCAGGTGAAGGGCTCAGGCTGGTCTGTAGGGCTGTACAGCATCACAGGCCCTAGGGCACTTTGCCCTGGTGCAGCCTGAATGGTGACACTGCCATCCACATCTGGTTGGGTGGCTTCTAACCTCAGCTCAAACCGCCATCTACCACCAGTGCTCTTTTCCACTACCAATTCTACCTTGGCCGAGACTGTCTTCTGGGGTTCAAAGATCACCTTGTACCTGCATCATGCATGCAGGCATGAGCTTGCTCTTTTACACCAGTCAACATGCTTGCTGCTAGTTGGATGCTGAACACAGGGATGACAAGGGTCTGAACTTTGACGGTGCAGAGATCAGTTGTACCACACAGCAGCAGCGCAGCAGTGCCATGTCCTTAATGACTGCTGCAAGCCAGCAAGCCATTCTCCAACAATCAATGTTGAGATGACAACTGCAGCTCATTGGCATGCGCAAAAGGCTGGACGTGCAATTAGCAGCGTACTCCAGCAGACAAGCAGAAGAGCCTGATTCGCCTCCAATGGTGTATCATACAGATAGTGTACATAACGTGGTCATGCGTTCAGGTGTGGTCAGATGCATGCTCACTGCATACCTGAGAGGCTGAGTTGAGTCAGTGATGCTGCTGAATTGAGGCACCAGCTGCAGGGCATTCTTCAGGGCGCTCTGCTTGCTGGCAGGAATGGTGAAGTCATGGGTGAAGGTCTCAGCCCCGGTCAGCTTGCCCAGGCCCTCCAAGCGCAGCTCCAGACTGCTCTCTAGCCTGCTGCGCGCCTGGCAGCTGTACTTGAAGACCTCACCAGAAGCTTCTGCTTCAGGCAGCCCCTGCATACCAACGCAGCAGTACTGCAGACATTACATCCATGTTGAGGATGGCGAAACCTTCATTGAGCAAGGGTGTGGGTGCTATATCTTGGGTGCTATGGGATAAAGCATGGTATAAGGCATTCAGACAGGCAGCACATTCAGCATTTGGGCTGTTCGACAAAGTGTCTACATATCCTGCGCGTCACATGTCGTTGCATGTGGATCGTGACAGCTCACAATCAGCTAGGCTTACAATACCCCTTGGAGTGTGAGGGGCTGAGGGTAGACCCTGCTGTTGGGGGGAGCAGGGTTCTTGCCTCAAAGTCAGAGTGGCTGATGGCCATACCTTGATGGGGTATTGCCACAGCAGGGGTTCTGCCAGGGTTTGACCCGTGACTGCAGCCCCATCCATCACAATCTGCACTTCCCCAGTGCTCTCTTCCAGGGACTGCGCCTTGAAGCTAATGGGGATCTGCAGAATCCCAAAGGACCCAACAGCAATCCCCTTGAGCTTCTTGAGGACCAGCTCGAACCGGTTTTCATCTGCCGCTGGCTCTTCTGCTGTTCCACCTTGCTGAAGCAATGTCACATCCACCTACACACGCAAACAAAGGCAGAAGGTTCACAACAGTAGCTGGACAGCTGGGGATACAGCATGCACTTACCGTTGGGCTTTGCAAGTGGATCAGTGAAGAGCCATGTTGCTTTTTCTATAAATTTGGTACTGAGTATGGTATGGGGAGCGACTGATGTCTATCAGGTTGTCAAGCGAACTCTTAAGGTTGCATGATGAGGAGGCAGAGCCGCATGTATCTTCATGTTGCAGCAGAATGAATTTGCAAAAGCAAGCACAAAAGCAGGCAAATGCAAAGACAAATGCAGAGGCAAAACCAAAAGCAGGTGCCAGTAAAGCCGCAGGCATGCAACTGCAAAGATAAGGGCCAGTAAAGCTAAAGGCAAAAGGCAGAGGCCAAGCCAAAGGCAATTGCCAGTACAGCCCAAGGCACGCTAATGCAAACACCAAGGCAGAGACAAAAGCAAGGGCAGGGGCCAGCAAAGGCACAGGCCAGGCTCACCTTGACAGGGTCCACAAATGGATTGCGCCAGCTGACAAAGGAGCTGCCGTCAGATCCCAGTGTGGCCGTAATGCAGGTGGAGTCCATCATGCCAGGCCTCACACCCACCCCTGACAGGTTGTACTCCCACATGCCCACCTCCTCATTGTACAGGCTCACCACACCCTCCTCATTTGTACCTGTACACACATGTGGCCCCCCTCACTACAGCTTCTGCAGTTGAGGAGCGCAGCACTGCATTCCGGTGAATGCAGGCCCTTGAGACCTGTGCATTTCCTATTTTCCCTGTGACTTCACTTTTTGGTAGTTGTTATGTTTGGCTGACCTGTCTACACTGATGATCTGCATATGGGTTGCACAAGGGTTTCAGATGCATGTGTCTCTTGCATGGCACAGACAGTGCTAGTGTATAGTGCACCCGGCTGGGACACACTTTTTTGGCAGAAACATGGCTGATGGCATGCAAAAGCAACCCAACTACAAGAATGCTGCATGCTTTATGTGTGATGCCCGTTTGAGCCTGTCCCAGCAGGGAAATTTGAGGTGACAGTTATACTGCCATGGCCAGGAGTCTTTGGCAGCGTTATCAACTGTCAGCACAAGTCCTACTCCATGCTCAGCAAATCTGTATACCCATCGGAGCCCTGGCAGCTGGTCAAGAGCAGCCAAGCAAAGACAGACATGTTGAAATTGTGATAGCATGAAAGGCAGAAGTGGTTCTTGTACACACCTAGAGAGCTGGGCAGGTAGTCCACAGCCACTTCTGCCTGACCATAAGGCGACAGCACCACTGCTGCAGTGCTGAGGGTGAAGTTGTGGGGATTGCTGCAGGAGGTTTGCAACACCACTTCTGTGCCCACAGGGTTTTGCAGCTGCAAGATGTGCCTGGCTGTGGAGCCTAAGCATGCTTGCAACTGAGGAATGGTTTGTGCCTCTGCTGGGTCAGCATGCATGTTGACCATGTACGAGAAGTTTCCCAGCTGCAAACGATAATCAGCACAGATGTCAATGGCAGGCAGTAGGACAAGCCAGTTGTGGCAAGTACAGATGACACAGTATGAAGATGTAAGCATGCTGGTGGCTGCAATGGCTTTTTGAGCCTGGGCTGTTTCAACCTGTGTGTCAACTACATTGGAGATGTACAGTTGGCAGGACCTTTAGAGGGTTTCCTGACCAGTGTGCGAGCAACCATAGCAAAATCTGATCTACTCTTGGATCATGCTGTGATAGGTGATGCATGGAGGAAGTCTTGCTGCAAATGCACATGCTTTCTTAACAAAGGATTGGGAACGCACGGTTCTTGGGCTTGACCAAAGGTATCAAGGAGCCTTTGCTTGCCTGTAAATATTTGCTAGTGATGGACGCACGTACACACATACATGCATTTCTTCCAAGGTTGTCACTGCTTGCATCAAGGCAGCAACGCTCTGCTGTGCTTGTCGGACAAATGATTGCTGTTGCATCAGCTAAAGCAGCAGCTGTAGAGCAGAAGTGTGCAGCGTAAGGCTGTGGGCATGCCAATTGGCCAAAGCACGGCACATGACAGCAGTTGCAATGCATGATGGCATACACGGCATCAACGCCAAGTGGCTACAGAAGCTAACAAACAGCTTGAGGTCTGGCTAGGCATGATAGGACAGGTGCACAGGTGAGTCAAGCTCACCCTGAAGCTGGAGAAGGTAACAGATGCCTGCGAGTCACCCTCCACAAGGGGAGCAAAGAAGAACTCAAACTCCCGGCTCTCCTTTGGTTTCAGAGCCAGCACCTCAGGACCCACCAGCTGATCTGAGCCGTAGGTGAGGTCAAAGGTGAGGGCATCATGCAGTGGGTTACTGATCTGCACTTGCACCGCCACCGCCTGCCGCACTGTTGCTGACACCTCTAAGCTGCCTATGGGCGGAGCCTCTGATACATTCAGCTGCAGTGAGTACCAAACATAATGGCCTGCAACAGCATGTGCCCAAGTCGTTGACCTGCCACAGGTCCTACAAAAGTGACACAGCCCTTGTGGCTTGAGAACAACAAGCGCGTCAGGTTCACAGTGCACATCCCTTGTGTGATTGGTGTTGCTGGCATGCTATGCTTTGTTGAATCACCAGTAGAGCGTCTGATCAACATTGATGCCATAGGCAGTGCAGGGACTCCAGGTTGTTGTACATCGTATGCACATATCAAGGCGCACTCTAGGCTAAATTCCAGGGAAGAACCCTTAGAGAACATTAGTCCTAAACCCTAAGGAAGATCTACCTGACTCTGCCATGAAGGTGACACTGCCATTGAACAACCCAGGGCGGGGAGCCAGGATGTGCATGGTATAGCCCCCTGTGCCTCCTGGGGTCACCTGTACCCCCTCCTTACCCCCCAGACAGTCCAGGTCGCTGAAGACCTTGTAGTAGGCCTCCTTCTTTGGGACTAAGTTGGGGACTGCCACCTTTTTGGCCAGGTGAGTGCGTGCCTGACAAGCCAGTTGCAGGTGGGCTTCAGCAACTGGGTGACTGGCTTTGCCTACCAGTGTGTACTGGTTCTTCTCCTCTGCAATCAATGTACAGATATCATTCATGTGTCTTAGGCTCACAGTCCTGGCCAGGTGCATACCGCTTGTGGAACACCATGTGTCCTGACAATCGGTTCATGCATTGCCAATCATGGACTGGGCGGACCTATGTCATGCGCATTGCCCTTGACAAAGCCAGACATGGTGACACACACCAACACACCAGTGAAGGTGCATCAGCAAGGAATGTAAACAGATTTGAGGGGCCTTGATCTGGCTCCTCCAACCACTAGCAAATCATACCTTACCACAAAGCAGTCCCAAACCAGCATCAGCATGCATGTCATGTTGTCTGAAGTCTACAGCAGATTCATCACAATGTTGGATGTCGTTTTGTCAGATGCTGACCTGTGTGCTGCACAGCCAACTGCAGTAAGATCAGAGGGCAACTATCAGCACTAGAAGTCTGCAAGGAATTGCCTCATCAGGCCCAGAGGCAAGCAAAGGTGTTATGAACAAATACCTGTGGCAGGGAAGTTGAGGTCAAGGTTGCCGACATAGTCGCCAATCCAGGGGGCGCGGAAGGTGAGGGGGTAGACAGCAGTCTGGCCAGGACCGACCATGAGATCTTTGGGGCCTGAGAAGGCCTCCCCACCTCTCAAGTCAGCTGTCACATGCACCACCTGACTGCTCTTGTTGACAACTGGCACCTGCAGCATGTCATTGCCACTATGTATCACCAGCCAAGAAAGGCAACAAGACAAAATTTATTCATCGGCAAACGGATTGACCCTTGCAGAGATGCCTCGGAACTGCACTTGAGCCCTTGCAGAAAAGCTTCAGAGCAGTGACTCCTCGATTTGCTGACAGCCTTACACCTGCGCAGCACATGTTCAGATTGCATGTGCTTGGCACAGTGAATTTGATGTTGACCTTTTGCAGCTGATCAGCATCACACACACAGGCTAGCCCTCAGTGGGTGGTGAGACAACAGCTTGTAGCAAATACCGCATGCAGCTTACCTCTTGAACCAGCCTGTCCCTTGCTGGGCTGTTGAACTCCAGCATGACCTGCTGACCAGTCTTGACAGCAATGAATTCCACGTCCAGCACCCTGACATCCCCACCGCTGGCCAGCACTACCTTGCTTGGGTATGTTCCAGCTCCCACGGGATGCAAGGTCACTCTGAGATTGTTGAGCGGCGCCCCGTCAGGGCCCGGTGCTGGAGCTCGGTTGGTGACCGCAGGCTCCGCAGACTCTCGCGGCGACTTGGAGAGCTTCCGGGTGAGGGCAGGTGCGCCAGCTGCGGCGGATGCTGCTGCAGCAGGAACCGGTGCTTCTGACTTTGGCATGGTACTGCGGTGGAGGGTGAAAGCTTCAGGGACCTCGATCCGGCTGCTGTTCTTCTCCACACTAAAGCTAACAGAAGCGCTGATGGCTTCTCCTGCAAATACCATACAGCTGGAGCTTCACATCGCAAAATGAATTTGAGCTTGAAGGGCAGACAGGAGACAAAGCGTGAAGGTGAATTTGCCTGCAGATACGGCAGGCAAGCAACACACATGAGCCAATGTTTGTATTGTGTCGCATTGCATGGCTTACGCAACGACCGCATGATGACACCTTGCGTTTGACAATCTTTGTCAACTCTGTTTTTAGCATGAAACAATGTCAAAATTTTGCAGTGTCAGAGCAACAAAATGGCCTTGGTGTGAATCTCCTTGCGCCACCAAAGATTTATTAAGCAGTAAAAGGCAAAGGTGCCCTACCTTCGCCCTTAGCCAGGGCCACCTGATTCTTGTTCTTGGCAAGAGGGTGGCGGTCAAGGAAAGTGCGGCGGGCTGCATCGATCTGACTGTTGTTCCATGGCAGGCTGATGTCTCGCATCTGAGGACCATCACAAGCCACCTGTATATCAAGCAGATACAAAACTGGCATCCTTGATTTTGGTGTACAATTGCACTGTACCGACATGTAGGTGATGTCACTCTGCATGTGCCAGCATCTGCCATACAATAGCAGTTAGCAGATAGCAGCTTTGCAGCTAAGCGTGCTCTACAAGGTGTACAATGACACATACAGAGGATGGAGGTCATGTCTCGTAGGGTACCATCTGCAAGACAAAAGCAGCAGAGCACAGACGCTGACCTGGAATCTGAACTTGTTGAAGGGCTGAGGAAGGCTGGTATCCCCCGTGACCTCATACACGAATTTGCCACAGGAGGCGTCCTCAAAGATGATGCTGCATGTGTGCTGCCCCAAAGTGAAGGGCAGGAAAGCTCCCTTCAAAGTCTCTTCAGCATTCGCCTTGATGCGGATCCTCTGCCTATCAATGCCAAAAGGCTTGGGGAAAACCTTGCCCTTTGCAGCGCTGCCTGCTTCCTTTCCATCTGGGCGAGGCTTCTTCTGCACCCTGCAATTCATCTGACCTTTCAAGCAGAGCCCCGCAACATGTATATGCTTACCTTTTAACTCTCACATCCAATGCTTGCTTGGAAGCACAACATCAACGCACCTTTGGGAAAGAAGCAATAACAGCAGTCCAAGATACTCATCAAAGTCTCATATCACATGAAAATCCTGCCTGCAATGTCAAGATTGAGGCCAACTACACAAGCAGGCAACTGCCTCTGGATTCTGCTCAAAACCAGCAATCCGGGAAAGCGCCAGAAATTCTGTACCTGGATGTTCCAGGCTTCTTAGCCTCTGGTCCCCATAGCCTTTCTAGGTCCAAGTCAGCAGCAGATGCGTGAACAACACGAATGCTGAAATCACAGTCCACCTGAAACCATAAACCCTCTTCTGCCAAGCTCTCAAGAAGCAAACCTGTGATACCTCAACTTCAGATAGGCAAAGCAGAAGACCATGTTCACAGTCTGAGCAAATGGGTATGTGAATTGTGAAGCCAGCAAAGCTGATGCCTACATACACAGGACAGCATGGTGAGCATTACGTGTTTGCCACATTCATTGTCGCACTGATAGCCTGCGCAGCTCTGCTGGTATGTTCAGGCCATCCTACCTCTAGTAGCAGAATTCTTCTCAGCCATACAGTCTGCTTCCTCTTCTTCTGACCCGCAGAGTAGTTGAGCAATGGGGAGTTGCCAATCCAAAGTATATCAGTGCGGGCTGCAATCAGGGACAGTGCCAAGATCACAGATACCGCTCCCTTGGCAAGTTTTTCTAGTTGCTGCATACCACAGCAACATTTGAGAATCACTGATCTAGGATGTTGGAGAATGCGTGGACTGGGCATAGGACGTACAGATGCAAGTGCGTTATCAAGGCTAGCGTGACAAGGCGAGTGCACTGATCTGGTGGGAGGCTGCTGGCCACGTCTCTGTGGCCACAAATGCTGAACGCAGAGCTAAACACTTTTACGAACGAACAGCAGGCCTGGCAGCTCACATCGTGAGCTGGACTGTCGAGGGGTTTTTGTTTGTCTAGGACGCTCTGTGGATAATGTGGTTTGCTGCCTTTCTGTAGCTTACTTTTGATACCGTCGGGCAAAAGGGCTTCGGGAAAGGCTGGGTGGGGATACGGATACACCGGCGCTGCAGCAACCATGTCTCTGTTCTAGCGTGAAACAAGGGTGTTGTGATGTGTGACGATCACTCCTGTTGATGCATTTGAATCACAGCGTCGTCATAATGGCGCCATAGCTAACATGTATGACAACAAGCAGCGCCATAGCTATAACGTGTAAGCCCATGGCATGCAAGAGGCTTGTGGTGGCGCACCATCCCCAGATGCTATCCCCTGGTAAGTTGTCCCCAGAGAGTGGCACCAATCAACAAAACTAGCTGAAACGCATTGCGGCTTCCACGAGTCATTGCCCTGCTCTGCCAAATTCCGGAAACAAGCCAAAAACAGACGGAGGATGTTGACAGCAGCTTACACATCCCGGTTCCACAATGCACGATCGCATTTTGTGTGTCCACACAGTGGTACACTGTAGCTCTCAGGTCCGTGATCTTTGCAGCCTCTCTCTGCAGACAGACTTGAATGACTCAGCAAGCTGCTGCACAGTACTGCATTTATAAGCATCATAGCACTTTGCAACGCTTGTCACTCTGGTATAAATCTGCTATTGACTTGTTGACTGGCTCCCGAACCAGAATTGTGACTTCGCTTTAGATGACCCACCATTACTCTACAGCCTCGCCTAAAGTCAAGGTTCTGTCTTCCAGGGTTTGCTGCAATTTCGATCGTCAACGCTGAGATCTACAGACAGCTTTTGCGCGAGGTCCTTCATGGCAGATCTGCGTCAGCGCTCAGTTTCAGCAAATACCCCCAAGCTTTCGACTACGATGTGCTTGGGAGCAGCTGCAGCGGCCGCTGCAGTTGGCGGGGTTTGGCTTTGGGGTGTACCAGGAGGAGACAAGGTGCGGTGAATTTGCTGCTCGATAACTTTATGTTGTCGTCGCTTGCGATGTTGAGTGGCAGCTTTGAATATGCTCGTTGAAAAATGACCTGACTGCAGAGAAAGCTGCAAGACTTAGAAATGCAAAGAAATTACTTGAAATACGATCTTGAAGATTTGGATGAGGATGTGGTAAGTTCGGATGCTATAGGCGATCAAAACACCTCGAGCTTGCGCAAGTGACTACTCAGTGGCACATCTCTATCTTCCAGTTAGCTTAAGCATCTGTATAATGTCACAAGACACTGCGCAGAATCTAACTGCAGCCTGAGATATCCGACTCAAACATCTGTCTACTTGCAGTTGCTTAAGGAGGCACACATTCAGCAGCTGCAGGTGAGTGCAACTGATACCTGAAGAGCCAACGGGTCATAGTCAAACCTGCATATATGCTCAAAACCTTATCTGTCAGGGGCTGTGGCAATCAGTGACTCACACAGCTTGGTGCGGGCTTCAGACCTCCACCTGCAGGTATGATTGTGCAGGATCAGCTGGCTGCAGCTCGTAATGAGCAGGGGCAGAATGCAGCACAGGCACAGGAGGTGACCAGGCTGCAGCACGAGGTTGCTGACCTGCAAGCACAGATTACCAATCAGGCAGTTACCGTAAGACAGAGTCAGCAGAACAGGGTGGAGCTGACGCAGCAGCTGGAGGCTGCTCAAGCTGGTATGGAGTCTCCCATGCACCAAGCCATCACAACGCAGAATGAGCTCTAGAGTCATACTCAGCAATGCATGTTCCTCAGTTGCACATATTAGTGACATGGCAAGCCATGAGACCGTGCTTATGCAGAGCGACAGCGCTTGGCAATAGAGCTAGCATCTGTGGCAGCAAGAGAAAATGCTCTAGTCCAGCGTCAGGCTGGGCAGGCCAGTGCAGCCGTAGAAGAAGAGGCCAGATTGGTGGGGCAGGCTCAGGCACTGGATGCTCAGAGGGCTGAGCTTCAGGCTCAGTTCGCTCAAGCAGTGAAAGGTATCTCACATTTGAAGCCTAGAGTCCTGGCATGCGCCAGCACACTTCATGCTCTCTCGTGTAAATCTCTTCCTGACAAGGATCTCTTCCTGACAAGCTCTCACAGCTGTTGTGTCTAAATACACCATGGTACTGCCTATTCTGCAACACTCAGTCAAGGTGCAAGCGCTAACTCGCACTCTTTGCAGCCCCTCTTGGGGACCAACTGTTCTCGCTGACCAGAGACTTGGAGCGAAACATGTTTTGCAGCGCAAGAGAGAGCAAGAATGCATCTGCTGACAGACTCAGAAACACACAGGCATTGACTCTTGTACTTCTGGTTTGGTGCAGAGGAGGAGAAACGCCAGCAAGAGGTGCTTCAGTTCAAGGCAGATATGCAGCAGCAGCAGCGCAACCTGACTGAGCAAGAAAGCAGGTTGATGAGTCAGGAAGCTCGGCATGCTGCTACAGTCAGCGCAAAGGATGAGATGCGTGCCAGATGCGCTGACTTGGACAAGCATGAGGCGACCTTGAAGCATGAGCAGGACAACTTGGCAGCAAGTCAAGCTCAGATGGCAGAAGGTAGGCATAATTTGCAATCTGTCTGGGCTGGCTGACATGAGAACATGCAATCGCCATACATGCCTTCAGTACTTGGTGACCGGAAAGCCCAGATCTTCATTTATTTTTGTATTTGAACAGCCTTGTGTGGTACTCATGGGTTCAAATTCAAGCTGACACAAAAACTCAGTTTGCTAATGAACAGCGCTGATTTGCAGAAAGCCAGGCGCAGATCCAAGATAGGGCAAGTGACAAGGCCTGGGTGTTGAAGCACAAGGGCCTGCTTAGCAAGCGTGAGGCAGAGCTGGATTGCAGGGAGGAGAGTATCACAGCCCACACTGCTGAGCTGGATGAGCGCAAGGCCAAGCTGGATGATCTTGAGCTGATCAGGAGGAGAGGTGAGCGGGCATCATGGCTCAAGCAGCTGTGTCCTGAGGTTGTGTGATGCACTGTGTGCAGGACCTTTGATTGCTGGTCTAATTAGGCACAGCTGACTTCACGCTCAGTTCATCAGATGTGAAGCAGTTCACAACCTGATTTCTGTTTAGATCGAAAATCTATCATCTGTACAAGGTGCCTTGAGTGTCTCAACATGACATGTGTCACAGGCGTAGCGCATGTCAGCTTCTGCTCAGCTGTCACAACTTCAGTGATGATGCTGCAGGTCATGAGAAGAAGGAGAAGGACCTGACTGCAGGCCAGGCAGCTCTGCGAGATGGTGGGCAGCAGCTTCATGCTGAGAAGGCAAGGCTGGCTGCTCTGGAGGAAACACTCAAGGTATGCTCAGCGAATCAACACCCGCCATCCCCAGCTTCAGCCACTTTTGTGCCTGCTGTGCAGCTTTAGGATAACTGTCATGCTGCTGCAGTTGCTGTCATGTTTAAACGTGCTTTCAGCAGCAGCTTCCTGCTCCTTGGTTGTCATCAGCTTGCATAACCAGCTGTCACTGCATGTCTTTCTGGATGGCTGCCGCCTTAGTCGCTCAGCACAACAGGAACACACCATTGAGCTTTTTGAGCGGCCTGTTCAGGAAGAGTATGAGGTGAAGAGCAAAGCATGCGAGGCAGCTGCCATGCACAGCAAGACAGAGGTGGCTGATGTGGTGAAGGAGAAGAGTGCCCTGCAGCAACAGCTGAAGGTAAGCTGTGTCAGCACTCACTTTGCTCACAGCTGCTTGTTGCAATGTTGCAGAGACTGCTTCACGTGATTTTTGCATGCAACTGCTTGGCATGCTTCAAATTGCCTGCACATATGTATTGAAGCAGCAACATGCATGCTTTGCTGGTTGCATGCTTGACAAGCTGAAATGCATAAATCTACTCATCCTGACTGGTGAGGACAGTGTAAATGGTGTGTACACATCAAGGCAAAGGAATGCATGCATGATGACAATTGCATTCCTGATATCACTCCGTAGCACTGCTTGATGGAGATCAAGCATGATGTGGATGGCGGGTACTGATGCACTCTACATTTGCTGAAGGAGGAGCGGCAGGCACATGCCAAGGCATCCCAGCAGCAGCTGGACAAGCATGCAGTTGAGCTGCAGGATGAGCAGCAGCGCACAACAAGCGCCACCGCCTTCCTCACACCGCTAGAGAACCAGGTCCAGGTATAATCACTCACCTTCCCCTGCCTTCAGCCTTCTATTTCTCACTCATCTCTGCCTGCCTCGACCCTCGTCTCCCAGGATTTCAATCCCTTGACGGCTTGCAGACCTTCATCTCAAATCTCCAGCTGCCATTCACTGACTGTCTGTGGGCTTGTTTCTGTCCTCGCTGCCCCTTGGTGTCAGCTTGCACATTTCAGTCTACCACCCTTTCATTTGTGTGATGGTCCTGCAGGTTGCTGACAGGGGTCTGACCCCCCCCACCCCCACCAGGTCTTGCCAGGCCATCTGGCAGTGCCTCATCCAGCAGCAAAACCATTGGCAGTACAGAAGGCCATGCTTCTCCGAGCAGTGGCATGCCAACAGCCCACAGCCAGCCAGGCCGACAGCCTCAGGGCACCAGAGATTCTGCCCCTGCCCTTGCACCAGCTGCCAGAGGAGGCTTTGGCTCTAGCTTGAGGCCTGAAATGCTGAGACGCCTTGGGAATGGGGATGGCAAGCCCTTTGGGGAGCAAGCCTCACGGTCTGACAGAGGTGAGGGGGCTGACAGGCAGGCTGACACCAGCAGGCCAGGCCTGAGCAACAGCCTGCAGACATGCCCCAACATTACTGACAGCATCCCCCATGGTCAGCCAGGCTCAGAGCTTGGGGGCAGCAATGTTGGTGATGGCCACTCTTCAGGGGTTGCCCCTGCACCTGCCAGCAGCAGCACAAGGCGCAGGGGCCCTCCTGCTCACCTGGTGGCACGCCTAAGCAGGAACCCTTTTGAGGATGACCATGCACAGGCTGACAGACATCAGATCAGTGGCACAGCAGCTAGCCAGGGGAGCAGTGGCTCAGTGGGTAGCAACAGGGGCAGAGGTAGGGGTCGACATGCCACATCAGGTGCCAATTACTCGCATGGAAGGCAGCAGCAGCAGCAAGGGGGGTACCACTGAAACCCCCACCTGCCCCCCCCCCCTTCCCCTCCCCCCTTCTTCCCCCTGCACAACCCAAACTCGGTATACACTTCGCCTAGCATGCCCCTCAGGCATCCAGGGCAGCGACAGAGCAAAGCAAGGAGGAGTGAGGGTGTGTTTGCAGCAGCAGCAGCAGCCAGACTGCAGTCAGAGAGTCCTGCCTGGTGTTGCCAGAGAAAAAATCATGCAGCTGGCATGGCAGCTAGCAGCTGCAGACAACTCAGCATGAAGATAGGAACAACACAGCAGCAGCGCAGCAGCAAGCAGCGGCAGCACTGTGTTTAGAACAAGTGGCAGTTTAAAGGCAGGCATCTGTGTGCAGACCAGTTGCACACATTTCAGATCCTGCATCCCAAAAGCAAAATGCAGCACTGCGATGGCAGGTATGCCACCAACTGCCATGGTAGCTGAGCACGAAGATAAGAAGAACGGGGTGGCAGCGCAGCTCGTAGAGCAGCAGCAGCGCCTATTAGGAAGAAGCAGGGAAGCCAAGATTAGGGAGGCTGGCCCGTGCACATGTAGGGCCTCTTCCTTGCCTGCTGCTCACACTGCATTCACCACAGATCTGTGTGTGCCTTGCTTGCTATGCCTTCTCTTTTGCTTACTTTGATGATTGGCCCTAGCTTAGGCGCAAACCAAACAGTTGTAAAATGATTGGTTATTGCTCACACATGCAACAGCAGCTGCCATTGCATTCACTAATTTCTCATATTGCTGCTGTCTGCAGACGAAACCAGGAAGCCTGCAGGTGGTCAAGGCAGCCTCACGTACAGGATAGGATAGTTGTCGCAGTCAGCATCAAGTAGATGCCTTTCAGCTTGTCTTTGAGTTGGTGGTGAAGAAAACATGTTGCATAATCATTTAGTGTTTCTGTAGAACTTATATTTGGAATTTGCCATACGCTTTCCACCCTATCACGAGGACTGTAGCCCCAGGAGCTGCAAAAGCTCATGCTATCCACAATCAGGTCCCCAGCAGTAGTTGAGTGTCTGTGGCCTTCACAATATCGGTCATATGCAGACACATTTGTGGTACAGCAGTAGTCAACCTGACTCTGCAACCTATTTAGGCTTGCAAGACTTTTAGATGTACAGTAGGTGCTTTACATGTACAACACCGATGCAGCAGCATGTGAGGCTATGCGCAACTTTGTCACAATGTCTTTTTCAAATTTGCGGTAGCGCATTGTTAGCTTTTCTTTCAAATTTGAGCTACAGGAATGGGTCGCAAAAACTCGCCTGGCACCCCTCCCCTGACGTGCTCCAAAAGGGCCCTGCGACTGTCCAGGTATGAGGAAGGCAATGCATTGGTTAAATGTGTTAGGGCCTTACAGACAGTTGTCTCTTGCAAGCACGTGCAAGAGATCAGTATGCAGGTGAGTACTCTGTAAAGTGCAGGCCTTGTGATAGTAGCTTGCAGTCAGTATGCAGCAGCAGTGTTAGTGTGGTGAGGCGCAAGATCAAGTCAAGCTGAGAGCTTACCTGGTAACAGGGTTGGGCTATAAAGCCTCTATCCCTGTCTTTTTTCCAGTTGCTCTGGGGCAATTGGTTTTGCTGGGTGCCAGGGCCAAATGACAAATAAGATGAGCAGTTTATGTCTACAGCTGTTGTAGACATATTGTCTACAGACGCTGCTATGCTATGCTGTCTCCACCGCACGTGTAGCACGTGCTCGTGCAAGTCCGTCCCAACAATATAGCTGCCAAATTAGGACGGCTCCGTCATCAATCATGCGACAAAGCAACAACTGTAATGTTCAACATGCTCAGAGCACAAAGCCATGTCTGTGGCCAGCCTTCCTTTGGAATGGTCTACTAGTAGTCCAGTACAGCCTTAAGCTTCACCAAACCTTGTCAGGAGAATCTCTGATGTATCAACTGATCAACTGCTGTCAAAAGCCTCAAGGGAACGTGCTTGAGACGTCATGCTTGCATGTTCACACTTGCACTTGCAACATGCCCAGGACCTGCGATATGTCCCAGTGTCAGCTTGTCATACACTAGGTTTCTGCAAGGGTTGCGCCTGTGCTACAAATATCTGCCTGCATACACTTATTCACGAGCTGCTCTGATGCGTGCAGCACCGACCTTTGCATCAGCTGCGCCCTCAGACACATTGCCAGACCCAGCCCGGTTGGCCACATTGCAAGATGCAACAAATTCACACCTGAACCTTGGCTCAGTGCTTGCTGCAAATGCGGTGGCACTGTTGGTTGATGGCTGGATCACGGGCTCCAATGGGAAATTTGCTTCAGGGTAGGCAGTTGTTAATATGACAGTTCACTCTAGCAAGCCTTGTTTGTCCACGCTCATTCAGCTCAAATAGGCAGTAAACCTTGCTGATGTGCGCCTGATATTCTGGTAGTCTGTGTTGCTTACACATGCTGTCACTGTTCTTGTACGCCAGGTGTGGATGCCATACTATGCTATGTTGTAAGTAGGCTTGCTAAGACTTGTGCATGCCTCATTGTTGAGGAAACTGATTCATAATACACAGCTGACCTGCATGCAGGATTTTGTGCTGCTCATGCGCATGACATTGTACAGCGCATGTGACAATGTGTACTTCCAGCTTAGTCACCCAGCAATTGCCATTGTCCAGCTGCTAATTGAACCATTGGTGTACTGCAGCACTAGTGATAGGACTGACCTCAATGCAAAGCTTGGGATTTTTGACATGAGTCAGCCATTTTTGCCACCTCTGCATTGTGCTACATTGCCTTTGTCAAGATCGTAGCCACCTGCCAGATGGCTTGGCAGTTGCTTCAGCTTGTGCCTCTGCCGGCCGGATGAATGCTGAATTGAGATGCACCTCTGGCCACAAGTTGTATGCTGCACACAGCCTTGACATTGTTGACTTGCTGAACAGCGCCATGCATGCACATTACCATGTGTCAGTTTGTGAGCATGTGCATGCGTGCTCACTGTTACGCCACAACATCCACATTGCCACAAACATGCAGTATTACTTGGACCACCGCCTGTAAACCTAGCTGCCTGCAAGTGTTTTGCACATCTTGCACAACATGGAACAGCAAATGCTGCATTCTAATGCTGACCACGCTGTCTCTGCTCACAGTTGATGGTGATGGTCTTGGACCATGGTCTTGGGCCAGATCCTGATGTTGATGAAGTGCCTTCAAGCACTGATCCTAACGGAGAGCTGGCAGCCTACATCAACACTGCCCTTCCTCCAGCAGTATTAGCAGCATGTGGTGCGACGTTTGCTCCCTGCCCTGGCACTAAGCCGGCAGGCTTGATCAAGGACATCGTAAGCGAGTGGACACTGACTCAGATTGACTCAGGCTTAGGGCAGGTATGTCATCGTGGATAATGTCTTGTATTTGTGTGCAGTTGTGCATGGCAGAACACCGGGTGACTGATGCTTGTCATGTACATGTGACACAAATGAGGCTCCATCATTGATGGGGAGACTAAGGACAGGGCTTGTCACTTGCAGAAAACCCTGATTGGGCCCACATCTGACAACCCATACCGGATTGACCTACAGACCAATGGAGCATTCCCACAGCAATTCACGGATGAGAATGGGAACCCCATCACGGTTTTGTGCTACCAAGTAGCAGTGCAGATTGGCAGTCAAGTATATGCAGCAGCAATTGTGCCAGCAGGGCAGTTTGTGTCGGCAGGAGGTGTAAGGAAGGCCTTATACAACAGCTTTCCCCAGGGCAAAATGACATACTTCATACCAGCCCCAAAGAGATACAATGGGGTCTACAGATGGGTGCTCGCCATTGACGCAGGCGCTGCGGCAGTGTTTACATTGATTGGGAATGGCTAGCCTGCTGCACACTGGAAGCAGTAGCACACCAGTACACAAGCATGTTACACCTCAGGCCAATCCTGTTACCAAAATGCTCATTACCACAGTTACTTCTGCATTGCAGCAAGTCATGGCTTAGCTGGAAAACAGGACGACGCTGAGTTTAGTAGTTCTGTGACAAACTGTCAGATCAAAGTACGCTTGTGTAGTCTAGCAGTGGTGGCAATCAAGCTTTTCTGCCATGGAAGAGAATATGTGTTTCGCTAACTGTCTACCCTGGTGACATACATGTAGATCTGGGGTTGGTGCTGAGGGGCAGTCAGTTTGTGCTGTAGCGACTGTGCAGCAGTGACGAAAAGATGCTGATCAAATCACTGAAGCAGACGCAAGCCTGTGCCAGCAATTAGTGCATCACATCAAGACTCTTTTTAACAAACTGTGATGTATGTATGTATGTATGTATATACATATATATGGATATATCTGTGTATGCATGTGTGTACAGACATACGCACAACTGATAACGCAAAGGTGGGAGTGTGCACTCATTGCTATACAATGCTCTGCAGCAAGCAGCTCTGCCCTTATGGGCGTGCGTTCAGACACTGCACGCTGAGCCAAGCAGCCTAGCCTATGAGCTGCATGCCTATGACTGCACCATTATGCACTGACACAGTGATGGAGAGCAAAAGTGCTGATACATGACATAGATGAGGTCTTTTTCATTGAAGCATGCAGACACACGGAAGGCAACTATACATTCATCTTCATATCAAAGGTGCTTTGTGTCAAAACCAGACCCATGAGCCATAGCGTGACAGTATCATCAAGAATATGTGCTGCATGGGACCAAATGCACTGCACAGGACCAACTCATACCCTTCAAATTGGTTACATGATATGTTCAAGATCAGCCACATCACTGCAGCACCAACAACCTCTCTGCGTTCAGTGTGTCATGCATTAGGATACTAACTTGTAAGGGCATTCTGTCGTGACACTGCAACATGTCAAGACAAACGAAAGCTACCAGCAGCTCGAGCAGCTCTGCCTGCCCCTCTGTTGCCACCCAAAAACAATGAGGCAGGAGGCCCCTGGCCTCCAAAGCCAGACCCTCCTAAGGCACCCCCAAACATCCCTGGGGTGCCACCCAAGAATGGCTGCGGCAACCGATCATACTCTCCACCTGCGTGCCGTCAGACTTGTCAGCCAACGTCAAAGCAATGCTCTGCAGCCACTTTGCTGCAGACCCCCTTACAGCTAGGGAGCAACGGCTTAGCAGTAAATGCCAGTCAGGGTTCGGGGAGCATGCACAACGCTGCAGAGTTTGCACTTGTATCAAGGCAAGTGTCCACATGGGATAGGGTTGGTATAGCATGGGCTGGCCTGACTTGCCAGGAGTACTGACTTACCTGTGATGATGCCAGGGGGTCCAGGAGGGGCAAAAGTGCCCCTCATGGGGAAGGGAGCCAGCCTGGGGTTTCGCCTAGGCTGCCGCCGCATCCTTTCCCTAAACATGTATGGAGAAAACTTGTGTCTGCCCTTCATCATACAGCAGTGCATGCAGCAGCCATCAACAAGACACTCATCATTCAGAGTGACATCAGTCTGAGAGACAATGACATTCTGAGCAACGATATCATTGTGAATGACAGATAGGTATGTGACATGCAGTCAGCCAGCAATTTTGCAATGCCAATGTGAGTGTTGCCAAAGCTTAGGCCAACTAGCAATGCTCAGTCATGATAATGATCGCAGACTGACTCTGAGAGAAGTCAGGAATGCACTTTTGCCGTAGCTTGCCATAGATGTTTACCTCTCAACCCATTTTTGAGTGAAGATTCCTTGCCAGCCCAGCCTGCCGGCCTGCATGCTCTCATAGCTAGTCACAAACCCAAACTCCTGCTGGAACAAGGGTTGCCAAAACAGATTGCTGCTAGCTGTATGCCGCAACTCTGTACAGCAGCACTCCACCGCACTCAGGTCCTTAGCCTGCATCAGCGAAGCCTATCACAACAGTGTGGACCAAATTTGCCAAAAATTTCACAATGGTCATTAGGGATCTCCTGCTGTGACAACACCAGCAGATCGCGTTGCGCAGTCTGGACCACAACAGCATGCATAACTTGCATGCCGCACTCGTCTGCTGACAGGTGTAGATGAGTGTTAGCAGCACCTGCAGGGAGGCAAGGATCTTGGTCTTGAGCTCTGCGGGAAGGGCTAGCAAGCCAAGAGGAGGTGATAGGCCAGCGCTTTGCCGCAGGCCTGCAAGCATCTTTAGGGCCAGTCCGTCCTTCAGTTCTGTCCACAGCTGCGGCAAATTCTTGAATGAAGACACAGCTTCTCCAGAATTGCAGCCTGCATAGCATTGTCCACTCACTTGAATAACAGTCAACACAACGGACTGGCAGTCCCTACTATCTACAACGCCTACACATGTTGTGTGAACATTTATGCTGCAGACCTTTTGACGTTACAGACTTATCTCGTCACTCTTGACCTCGCGTTCATGCGCTTCAATATACTGAATGCTAATAGTATGTACCTGTCTGTTGAGGCTGTAGATGCTGCTCTAATGAAACATTGAGAGTGGTAATTCTGCTGCCATCAAAACTTGCTGCAATGCAGGCCGTTCCAGCTCCTAGGCTGATGTATTTGACCTCACATGAGGGCTCCGGCTGACACCTTTGCAGGCAATATTGCAGCTGACATACAGAGCTGCACTTTGCCGGAGCCTCATCAGGTAGCACATACATTTCATCCTGAAGCCCAAACGCATTTTTTGGCACAACAGCCTCAGAAGCTGCTGTGAGAAGACATGCTTAGCTGAATTCCAGAATAGGATGCATGTCTGTGGTGCACTTTTGATGGGCTCATTTCAGTAGGTAGCACAACCGACAGAGATGTATGTAAGCATTACCTGAGATGTGAGCTGCATGCCTGTCTCGAGCAGCACTGCATGCAGTGTTAGTAGCAACAACTGATGCGAACTCTGTAAAGCTGTTGTGCAACTGTCCAGCACTCGCTGCAGCAAGTCTGGCGCACTGGAGATGGTGATGTCGGGTGTCTGCTGACCCTGCAAGAGGAATTTGACAGAAAGCAAATAAGGATGAAAGTCATATGTCTTTTTGTTTTGTTCCAAACAGACAATATGATGCTGACTGGATGTACCTGCTCAGGCTGCTGCATATCTGGTTTGTGGGCTTCTTGCATCTCCTGAGTGCGTGTGCTAACCTGCTGAGGTGTCTGCTGTTCTGCTGCCTGAGAGGACTGCTGTTCTGCTGCCTGTGAGGACTGCTGTTCTGCTGCCTGAGAGGACTGCTGTTCTGCTGCCTGAGAGGACTGCTGAGAAGATTGCAAACCTTGTGAAGCTGATGTTGTGTGGGAATGCCTGTCAGACTGGCTGCTCTCCTGCTCATCTAGCACACTAGACAAGATCCAGAGAGTATCCCCACCGCAGATGCCAGCCGTACGTAGCAGGTCTTGTGCTGCTCCGTCCACCTCAGCCTGGTAGACAGTGTAAAAGCTGTCAAGCACGAGAGAAGCAATATATGGTTAACAAGTCAATCTCTATGCATTTAGGTCTAGCGCTCACCTTTTTGTTCAGAGAAAACTTGACTTCGTCTGGCCCAAGATTTGGGAACACACCAGCGACTTGTTTCTGCAGATCACCCAAGGTGCTGTTGTCTTCAACGCTGATACGCTCAAGCCTCCCATCGAGCGTCTTGATCCTTAAACGCATCCTCTTGCAGAGTCTTGTTGCGACACGCAAGTTTTGCCAGCAGGGATGTCGCTGCTCTAAAGGAAGTCCTTGCGTTTAGCTGAGTCAACGTCATGAGCTCATGAGTCATAGCAGTATAATCGGAATATCCATCAACAAAACAGAAACTCCTGTGCCCACATGATTGTGGGCTTGACACTGGCGACCAAGTTCGCCTGCTGACTTGCTAAATCTACAGGTTGGCGACAATGCAGCTTGCATCAGCGTTTCTGGGGTCCAGGTTCGTTTTCAAATTGGCTCCAGCCCCTCATGTAAACTCGCAGGCACCTCGTCAGGTGACTTGCATGGCTAAGAAGAAGGGAGTACGTTGCATCGTCACACTGGAGTGCACAGAGGCCCGTGGCGAGGGACAAACGGCTTCAAGATATACAACCCAGAAGGTTTGGCTTCGCTGAGTAGCCTGCGTTACTTCCGTGTATGCGGCACACTTAGTGACAGTCTTTTACTGGTTGTATACCCTGCAGAACCGCAAGAACACAACCGGCAGGATGGAGCTCAAGAAGTACAACAAGTACTTGAAGCGACATACAGTTCACAAAGAGATCAAATGACAGAAAATATCTTCCCTACAGCCATCATTGGGGTCCACGCATTTGTATCTTCTCACCGGCGTATCGATCTATATCCTTGTCAGCTCACAATCAAATGACCTTGCAAGTAGAGGGCACATCATTACGGCTCATGTGCAGATCAGTCACCATTGTGGATGCTGACGCCTCAGGCTACACCTCTAAAGATTTCATTGCCATAGGCACCTGCAACTGCACATGAGTCTTTGCGAATTGTAAGTTGGGTGACAATTTTGGTTCTGCTTCTTCGTTGTATGGGCACAATGTTTTTCCAATACATGATGTCAGTATATCTGTATATGTCAAAACTTGACATTGGCAGCACCTTTTGACGTACATTGGCTTGTTCATCAGTTGTGGCAAGTTTTGCAGGGCTGGCATTAGCAATTGTGTGACTCGCAGCGCAATGCAGCGCAGCGCAGCAGTATCCTGTAAAGCACAGACTGCAGGAGCAATGAGTGTATGTCAGCAGAGGCTCAACATTGACATGCATATAGCCTGGCTATTCACGTATAATGTGGCCCGAAGCAAGCACAAGACATCGTTTTGATCCGCTGTGCTGGACAGCTGAGCTTGCTTTGTTGTGTGTGCTGCAAGTTGTAAAATATGCCCGACAAACGCTGCATTGCACATTCAGGCGTGTTAGTGACAATTCTGTGTCTGTCCCTTGGCATATGCAGAAACCAAGCACCATGGGTGTCACTTTTCATGCACATTTGAAATATGTCAATGCATGCATGCAGTTGACAGCCGGCATGATGTCGTATATTATTGGTCCGAAAATCTGTTTGCGGCCGAAGCATGACAGCAAGCAACGACAACTCACGAGGTTTCACAAGAGTTCTCGTCTTGCAGTGGGGAGTCTCTTGGCATTGCAATCCCTCTGAAACCACAAGAATTGCAGACGCGCGCACAGGGTCATAAACTGGTCACGTAAAAGTGTGTGGATGCCGGTCAAGTATCGCTAGGACCGTTGTCACAGACAGTATGTAGTACAGGGGGCTGGTAAACTGCTCTGCAGAGTCATGCCATGACAGGGCCTATAAACTCTGACATCCAAGTCTTGCATTTTGACGTCGCCTTTTTCGCAAGAACACGTCATGCCGCATCTACAGCCTAGCCATTTGTCACAATTTCGACAATTAGCTCAAAGGTCAACCCCGGGACTCAGCGCATGCTGCTGGTCCCTTTTGCACCTGATTCCAGGTATTGTTGCTGTTTGTATCTGGTGTCTCTCTGGTAGGAAGTTTGAACTCCATTCACTGATGGGCGCATTTGTTCAGGGCAGCACTTCAGGCAGCTGCATGCAAGCACAGCTCTGCAAGGAGATTCACCAGCTGTTTTAGCACAGTGGGTGCAACAACAAGGTGGCAAAGTAGATGGCGTAGCTGTGCAGCCAGCTGGAGCTGGCACTGGCTATGGCCTTTGGTCTGCTCAGGTACCTCCTGCTCTCCTTGGAATGCTGCGCAGGTTTGACATTGCTGTGAGAGACAGCTGTCACTGCGTGAGGTATATAATGCAGCAACTTTGACTTGCACAGGATCTGAAGCAAGGACAGAGCCTCGTGCACCTCCCAAAGCAGTGCCAGCTGACATATGATGACAAGACACAGCCTGAGTTGCTGGCGCTGGTAGAACAGGTGCCGCAGGCTCTTTGGGGAGCGCGCTTGGCTTTGCAGGTCAATACAAATTGACAAAACATCTCATCATCTTGCATGATGCTTGGCAACAAGCTCTTGCTGTACCCAAGTGGCACTAGAAGCCTAGCACCAGTCAATGCAGGGGAGTCAAGAAGCAGAATGTTTACACTGCTTTGGCAAGGTTGATCAGATCACTTTGAGCATGGTCTGCTATGGTGCGTGATCACAAATGTGAGCCATTTTGCGCTGTTGTTGGGGAAGGCTCCTGCATCTTGTCTTGTTGCTTCCTATACTGACATTCTATCTTTGCGGCATGTTTGACCTTGCAACCTATGCAGGTGCTTTCACATCGAGTGCAAGGCTCACAATCTGCCTTTGATCCTTACATCCGCAACCTACCTGTTGGTGTGGCCGGGTTACCCATGTTCTTTGGCAGGGACCCCCTCCGGGCCTTGGAGTATGCCCCAGTGACTAGGCAGGTGCAAATGCGATGCCAATGGCTGTTGCACTTTGCAAGGGAGGCTTTACAACCAGCCCAGCACAACTGCAGACCCTTTCTCTGGGACCCTAATAGATGCCAACGCACTCGGTGCGCCATGTTTTTACCTGAAAAACATTCGGCACTGCGTTTGCATGCACAGTGTGTATGAGCTGGCTCTGGAGCACAAAAGCACAGATTTATGCGTGTGTCACCCGCTTGCTTTTGCAAATGTTGTGAGTGTTTCTTGGGGCCTCTGTTGCAAGCATGCGGCATGCAGCCGTCAAATGACGGTAATTTTTGTTGTGCTGGTGGGTCATCAAACAGGCACGTCAGCTTATTGCATGACTTGTGCATCTTTAGCCATCTTGTCCATCAAGAAATGTTTTGTACCGTTGTGAAGGATGCCACAGTGCCAGAGCAGTGATGACACAATACAGGCCTTCCAGCGAGGGAGTGCAAGCATACAGGATTTTAGGCACCTAAACAATCACAGACATGTGGTGACTCAGTCCTCCCTGACTTTGTGTTATGTATGATTAGGCTGGGCATTGGCAGTTGTCACGTCCAGGGCTTTCAGAGTAGGAGGGCCCAACCAGCCGGCAGCAATGCTGCCCCTCATTGACATGTGTAACCACAGCTTTGCCCCCAACTGTAAGCTACAGCCTCTAGGTGATGGGAGCCTGCAGCTGGTTGCCCTTCAGGATATTCCCCATCAGCAGCCCTTGCTGCTCAGCTATGGCGGCCTGAGCAACGACTTCCTGCTGATGGACTATGGCTTTGTGGTGGCCAACAACCCATTTGACAGAGTGCAGCTGAGCTTCAACCTGGACATATTGGAGGTGAGCTGCTTGCTGTGGCAAGTTCCCTCTGCAATCTTGTGACATTGAGTAGCTGGAGTCAGGAGGCAGCTGGAAAGGGAACAATGCTCTTGCAACAATACCCTAGAGCATTGCCTCATCAAGTTTAGTAAAGTTCTGCAGGAATCTCTAGGTCATTGTACAACAGTAGCCAATCAAAAGAAGTTGCTGCAGTTTCTGCACTGTGATTGTGGAATGACAGCTGACGAACACCCAAAGACCTCCTTGCAAGTGCCTTCATGCCTCAGCGGTGTCCACACCAACAGGCAGTGCTTTATGCTTGGTGCAATCCGTTGCTTTGCACAGCGTTTGATTACGTCTTGGCCCTTGCACAGGCTGCCAAGGAGGTAGCGCATCTGCAAAGTTCTCAGGTGTGGTCAACAAAGAGCCAAGGTCCCTCTTCTGCCAGCACTGACCTACCCATTTGGCAAGAGCAGGCCCTGACCCACCTCAACCTGTGGGGCCCAAATGCCAACCTGGAAGTCATGCTGGGCGTGCCCCCTGTGGACCCACGCCTGCTGGCTGCAGTCAGGATTCTATACTGCAAGGACCCCTCTGAGCTTCAGGGTAGAGCCTTAGTCCAGCTGGGGGCTTGGGGAGCCTTCTTGAACCCTGCCAATGAGGTTTACCCCTTCACTGGCATCATCTGGGCAGTATGTTCATCCAGGCACCAGACCAGAGGCCAAATCCAGCAGACAATGATGACTACACATGACTGGGCAGAGCTCCATTCAGCCACTTCTATTGCACAATACTGCTTGACAATAGAAGTGGCTCATCTTGCACTTGCAATGTATGCATTGCATCACATGCCTCCTGTTGCATCTGGGCCTACTGCAGATTTGCTGCACAGCCACATAGCTCCCTGGTTAGCGCACTGTACCTCAGAGCTCTATGAACCAATGGTGCACTACTTCCTGCAGGTGCGAGCCTTGAGGACCATTGCCGCTATATGTACCCTGCTGCTGTCTCAGTGGTCCTCAGTCCCTCAGGAGGACCAGGAAGCTCTCAGTCTGGGGATGGATTCAGCTGGGCTACCCTTATCCAGCGACATGAAGCTTGCAATGCAGTTTCGCCTTGAAAAGAAACGTCTGCTGCTGCATGCTGTCAATGAGATTAGCAAGCAAATACAGGTTAGTGATCGACGCTGCGCTTGAATATCTTCAGGCCCCGCTGCTGCAATGCAACGCAATCACATGTCCATTATGCATATCAATGTGGCATCAAACGCTGGTGTGGAGATTGCATGCCATGTTGTGACCACTGCCCTTTCATGCCTTGGTAGCACTGAGGCGTGACCTGTGTGGTTGCAGGGTCTGCCAGGCAAGAAAGGATGAATGAACAGTCAGGCATGCATGCAAGTCAACCCTAGTGCACAGGCAGTGACACTCTGATTGCATAGCACCGTTACTTCAGCTTGCAGCAATGCAATGCAACTGTGCCAGCTGTTGGCTGTCTTTAAAGCTATCGCTTGTTCCCTGTCAGCCTTCAAAACAGCTGTCTTGATGCATGTAAATCTAGATCTACCAATACCATTGAAGACTTCTGGTCATCTATTTGACATGCAATCAGAGCCAGTGTGACCTGAGCAATGTCGTGTCATAGACGAGTCTGTTCAGTCACAGTGCCAAGCAGGTCATTAAATCTGTAGCTCTGCTAAGAGTATGACTGATCTTGTGAAGCACGTGTCAATTGCAAACGAAATGCATGCAGCTCTTCAACGGCGAACATTTGCGCAGCGATCCCGCACCCAAGCTACCGTGCCTCAGGCTGTGAGTCCAAGCATCCCACATTCTGTTGTAGGTTGTGTGTGAGTTTGCTGCACATTTTTCGGAACATCCCGTTGTTTTGCACAAAGTCACCCTTCAACACTCCACACATCAGGCTCTTGCCGGTTCAAGACAGTGCCGTGATTAGCAGTTGGAGCACACTCGTTTTTCACAGTTTTCTCGTAGGTTGTACTTTAGTGCGCTATGCCAGGCGACCTGGGACAAGTCAGCTCACACCAAAGTGGACCGACTGCTCAGGTCCGGGTCCAGTCAGCAGCATCAAACATGCAGATCGGATCTGCTCGAATGATAGAACCACGTGTGCGTGCAGGACCTTCACCTGGACAATGACCTCAGGGAACCATATCAGTATGTTTTGCGTGAACGGCTCGCTCTCTGACTTTGGTGGTTGCTCTGGGAGCTAAGCTCTGACTATGGCCTGTTGTAGTGTTCCTGTGAAGTATCTGGAAGGTACAAGGGATGACTTGCCTGAAGACTCGCACCTGGCGCAGCACCAGATCAAAATGCTGCCACCGCACCCTACCATCGTCTTCATCAATCCAAAGTCAGGTGGCCAAATGGGGAAAAGCTTGTTGAAGCTGTTTGGACAGGTGGTCGGTGTCCCACAGGTCAGAGCAGCCAAGTGCAGCGTTTGCGTGTGACAGATATTCCTGCTCAGGATGCCTTCAACATGCAGAGCTTGCATCACCTTAGTACTGCAATGCAGTAACTGCGACAACTGTGTCTCAAGGAGGGAACAGTGCACGCAGCATCATGCAGCATGACACATGCTACAAATTCATGCTATGATACTGTTAGGTGTTTCGGTTGCCAAAGCAGAAGCCAGACAAGGTGCTGAAGAAGATCTGGGAGAACCTGAATGCAGCCATCAAGCAAGGAGATGAGAAAGCACATCACATCCAAAACAACATGAGGGTGGTGGCAGCTGGGGGTGATGGCACCTTCAGCTGGCTACTGCAAGCCATAGGGTAAATGTATATTGCGCTCGTAGGCCCATGCTGCCTGTATTGTGAAAAAATGTGATATAATGTGAAACGATGTGAAGGTCAGCAATTAGAGAGGCTGATATACAAGTCTGCTTTGCTTACATACTGGCTCATGCATTGAGTGCACAAGCTTGCATGAGTCACTAGGACCACAGGAGCTATCACAACCCTCTGCTTATGATGCAGCTGGCACTTTGCCTGTTGCAATCATTTGGTGACATCACACTGTATAAATCACCACACTAGACAACGGCACAGGCCATAGCACCAGAAACCTTCAGGTCAAATTGAGGCAGGCCACAGCATTGAGCAATGGTTGAGCAGAGGCAGTGTGCAGGGAGATTGGTATCTTGCCGAAGCCTCCTGCTGCTGTTATCCCTCTAGGCACGGGCAATGGCATGTCAGTCAATCTGGGATGGGGCCACAAGGCCAGCAAGCTGTGGGTCAAGGACCAGAAGTCAATGTCTGACGTAAACCACCCTTCCTCATTGTCCGTGACTCAAGAGCTTGTTATTTTGAGGAACTGTGGCTGCACGTGTTGCCCATGCAGCTTGTCATGCGGTTACATATTTGCAAGGCGCCCGCGGCATAGGACAGGAGGACGTGCAGTAGTCAATAATGCCCACTAACAGACAAGCATCTTGTTGTCAGTTGGTGTCTGTGCCTCTGTGTCATGAAAGCACGCCAATCACATTTGAGCGCAAACTGTGTTTGTGCTTTGTCTACACCACAGCATGCTATCAAAAATGTCTACTGGTTTGGCAACCTGATTTTGCAGCAGTTGAACACTGTGCTGTTGTGCCAAACAACAGCTTGAGATGTGCGACTTGCCATATGCAGATGATTCATGGCATAGCAAATGCTGCCATCCGTGACATGGACCTCTGGTCTATCAGCATGCATTCTGGCCTGCCAGACAAGCACTAGCACAACTCCCTTCAGAGCCCGCATCCCCCTGAAGAGGATGGGCATGACGAAGACTTCAAAAGGCAGCACGGTGTCCCTTTGAAGGAGCAGGCCCCCTTCATTGATGATGAGCTGCCATCAGCAGTGCATGCACAGGAGGCTGGCAAAATGCAAGGCAGTCAACGGGCCGGAAAGTTTACCTATTACTTCACAGTTGGCTTAGATGCTGAAGCTGCCTATAGGTAGATGTGAAATCGGTTCATGCTGCTTCAATCCCTGATGAGCTGGAGGCCTGCTATGTACAGTCAGCAGCTGCCTCTGACATTGAACTGTGTGCTTGTGTTTGGCAGATGACCATGCAAGCTGCATACCACGCGCTGTGCTTGCACGCCTGTGTACTTGGCGAGTGACTTGCAACTTGTGCCAGCCCAAGCCAGGAAGGTATTGGCCATTGATTTCAAACGCCATGCAGCAGGCATTCCCGTACCTGCATACACTGGACGGTCTGTGAGGTGCATCACATCAAAGCAACTCTCGCTCTCCTTTGGTTGTTGACAGCTGTGCTGTCGGGCAGGTTCAATGAAGTGCGCAACAACAAGCCAAAGCTGGCAAAGTATCGATGGCAGAACATTGGGTGGTATTTCTATGAGGCCATGGCCACTGGATGGTTTCTGGGTGCCAAGCCATTGAGAAAGAAGATAGCCAAGCTGCGAGTAAGTAAGCCAGCTGTACTGCTTTGCTGAAATCAGCTTATGACTGTGACGCTGCTGTTGGATTGCGTCTTTGTCTGTCCATGTGTGCACATGTCCGCCCCCCCCCCACTTGCACCTGCCTGTGCACTTTTCTGAGGCTGTGGATGTCTGTGGTAACAGCTCATGCTCAGTTTACTGCAGCCTCCTAGTAAGCTCTGATCAGTCAATTGGGTAGCAGCAATGGTGCTTTGCATAACATTACAACAAAAACATTGATTTCCAGTATGATTTAGGCAATGAGAGGGGCAGGTGGCAAAAAAGATGATTGCCTGCATCATGTATGGGACAGCATCACATGTTTGCAGCAGCTTTTTGCCAACATGTTTGGATTGATGGGTAGCAGCAATAATGTCACTTTGGTATTGTCTTGAGACAGGAATGTCCTGGGCTTGTGTAGGTGAGGCGAGGAGACGATGAAGAGTGGGAGGAGATCATCGTGTCCAGCAGTGTGCGAGCCATTGTGATGATCAACCTGCAGACCTACATGGGAGGCCGCGACTTGTGGGGTTTGCATGACCACCACATGCCTGAGGAACAAGTCAAGAACCTCAAGAAACCTATCTTCGATGATGGCTTGCTAGAGGTGCCCTGTCTGGTACACTTGCATGCATGTGCTGATTGGTCAAAGTATAAGTGCAAGGTGAAAGGATGGGTGTGGCGCAGATAGTGGGGTTGAAGGGGGGGGTTCATACAGGAGCGGTATTGACAGGGGTGAGTGATCACATCCATGGGGAGCGCATTGCTCAGGCCAGCGAGGTCGAGGTCTATTTTGAAATGCAAAGTGAGTTGCAGGAAAGCCTGATCAGACAACAAGCGTAAAGTTTGCATCATACCAATGACTGCCAGTGCTTGAAGTGCATTAGTAACTGTATGTGGAAGGTCACGTTTCTGCAATCAAAAGCTGATCATCTTGTGCTTGGGTGCTATGAACACCGGTGTGATCTGGCAGCTTTTGGTGTTGTCTGCACGGCATGAGGCTCAACTGCATGCTGGCACATGTTTTTGCAAGACATGTGCTGGCCTATGCAGATGGGAGGAAGGGATTGACACACATGCGATTGGATGGGGAACCCTGGGCCCAACCCATACCTGCCAAGGGTGCACCAGAGGGCCCTCTCAAGGTGATGCTTGTTTTGCTATCGACCTGATCAGCTGTAGGCACAGCACTCTTCTGCTCTACAGTGTTGTGCTACCTTATTGCTACAAAGCCCTGTAGAAGCAAAGGTAGGTGTGTTGTTTCACCTGCCAAGCTGCATACACTGTAGGGGTGGGGTTTCGAGTTGTGATAAGCTGCTTATGTTTCCTGCAAAGTTGGTCATGAGTGAAAGCCTTCTGTTACATTTAGACTGGCCAATGACACTGTCTTACATCTAGACTCGGTCAGACATGCTGTCTTGATGACAGCATTGTTGAGCGGCGCAAGCCATGTGCACAGGTCCATGTGAAGCTGTCTGGGTCTTCCAGAGTGCTCATCAACACCCACAACCTGCCCGGCATCAATGCCAAGGCTCTGCAGCTCTCAAAACGGGAGGAGCAAAATAGGTGATGCCATGCATCTGTCTGATGCTACTGCCACGCTGTTGCCTTATGAAAAACAAAATGCGATAGCTGAGCCTCTGAGCCAGCTGTTGCTGCTAGGCCTGACTGCCGTCTTTCTCAATTGGCACACCATGTGCCAAATCTCATGCGCATGCAATGTGCTCTCTCCTTGTGTCCTTGCTATGTGCATGCAATGTGCCACCCCATTGTGTATGTGTCATATGCCAATGCCTGTCTGGCGGGCTGTTCCTTTTGGTGCTGCACATGTACAGTGTGCAGTATGCTTCTGTAGACTTTTGTAAGCTTCATGTCAGTGTTGTGCCTCATGCAAGTGTCAAATGCATATTCAGAGCTGTGTGGCAGGCTACATCTGATTGTGTGATGCCTGCCTGCAGCACCCCAGAGCAAGATCAGAACAGGGATGACACGCCCACAACTCACTAGCAGCAGCTGCAGGATATGCATGCATGATGTCTGGCCCATGTGCTCCTTTCAGACCAGGCAAAGACGGACCATGCTTACCACTGTTGTGCCAACAAGTGCAACAGCAGTGCTGTATGTTAGCGTACGGAGCGCTCATTCAGACCCTCCAGAGCATGGGAAGGAGCAACGAAGTAGCGCTGCAGTGTTTGGTGCTATTTTGTCTCTGATGACCAGCTGTAAATTAGCGAAGATGCAAGCAGCACAGTCAGCATTAGCCACTTCACACAGATCATTGTGTTAAGAAAGCGTGTGCAGTGATATCTGATTGACTTGGGCTGAGCACATGCCTTGTATAGACTCGAATGGATTCATCACACACTGAAGTCTGCTTCTGGACCGCTTAAGCCTGAAGTTGATAGCTGTGTGACCAATGCACATTGGAGACACAGAACTATGCTGCTGCTGCTTGGTCAATACGGCTGTTCTTGAAGTCACAATTTTCTGCATGCCCCTTGAAGCTGATGGAGGCTGTTGTACACATCTGAGGTGTACTTGTTGCAGCCAAATAAGTCGAGAGCTGGCACTGCTACTTGACATGTTGTCAAATCAGCAAGGCATAGCGATGCAGGTGTCTAGGGATGGTTGGCCATTAATTGCGAGGGTGATAAAATCAGTGGGATGAAAAGGAAAACAGACTTTTGGCATTTGCAAAAGCTGCATCAGCAATTGTCTCAGCTTGCTGCCCGCGTATGTCAGCCAGCAGGTCCAGCATAACCCTGCAGCGTGACACAGCAAAAAGTTTGCCAGGTACAAGTGCCAAAAATGCAACCAAAAGCAGGCCAAGCAACAACACATCAACCAAATCAGCGGATATGAACTTTTGCATCCCAGCCAAGCCTGTCCTGCCTGCAAAGTTGTTATACAGCCCTGCTCATACCCCCAGTCATTGAATTACTTTGCTACGACTTGGCATGTGCAGCTTTTGACATACAGTAATGGCTGCTTGCCTGATGTTTGCTGGATGATTCAGCTCCTGATCTTCTGTGCCATCCTGTGACTGAACATTCAGCAACCGTTCCTGGTATGGGTCCCCCAGGCGTGGCCTACCGTCTGGTGCATCTGTCTCCAGCAGCAGCCTCTCCAGAGGTATCTGCAAAGCTGTCATCATCAGCATTTAGGACATGCATGATTCTTGAAGTCAAGCAAACCAACAGATCTGTCAGCCTTGGTAGGCAAGTACCACAAACATCCATGCGCGTACTAAATGGCATATACAGTGTCTGGCAGATCACAGTGACAATGTTTCAGCGTGACAATGCTCAGAAGATGCGGCAGCAAGGATGCAGCAAAGCAAGAAAGTCCAGCTTTGCCTTTTTGACCATTGGCTCGTACTTCTTCTTGGACATGCGAGTCAGGTGGCCAGAGAGGGAGAAGTAGACTCCCTTGATCTTGGCCAGGGCATCCACCATTTCAGCAGGGCCAATCCAGGAATGTAGAATCAGCCCCTGCGGAAACGGCCCATGCTGCTGGACCACATCTTGCAGCTTGCCAAATGCACTGACACAATGCACCTGCAGCACAGATCCATGGATTGAGCATTGCTTGCATGACAAATTCAGCAGGGGAGCAAGGGATGATGCATAAACACATCCACCAGATATTATGCATGGGGGCATGTTTGGGCGTGTCATCATTGCAGCCATCAGTGGGGCCTTCTTGGTGCCGCTTTCAAGCAGTAGGTGTGCCATCACAGGGTGATGCAGCAGGACATTCTGCTCATCCATGATTGAAAGCAACCAGATGCAGCTGCACTATCGCACATGACGGTATATACATGAACACATCGGCAAGTCAGCAATACAGTAACAAAAGTGTAAATGCAGTAGCACGCCGTAACTGATATTGGTCTCTGCAGCTCCTTGCCCAGCTCAATCTGAGCCTTGAATACCTCTTCTTGTTCATGAATAGGAGTTTGGACCTTTTTGCTGATGTCCAGGCCACACTGCAAACACGCGTTTTCAGAACGTCTGTCACGAATGTGCGTACCCTGCTTGGTACCATTGATCAGGTGCTGTCATGGCAAAGAATATTATCATGGACACAAGCAAAGATCAGCCTCGCATAGTGGCCACGCATACCTCGCCTAGACCTGCTTGTGGTACTTCCTCTAGCTGTTTGCGCAAGTTGTCGAGCCACTTGTCTGATCTGCCCTGCAAAAACCTGTTGCAATTGCAAAAAGCTCAAGGTCAGCTGATGCATGACGCTGATGCATGATGCTGCCTCAAAGACACAGGCAGGGCCAGGAAAGGGTAGATCAGAAAGCTGACATAGTTGTTTACACAGACCATACCACGGGTGTAGGCCAAAATTGGGCTTGATATTGTGGTGCCTTTTGGCAAGTTGTGCCACCTACAAGGCAAGACACATTATGTGTCTGGTGCTGCTATGCAAATAGGTGACAATGCTGGCAGTGCAGGCCTGTGACCTGAGGCCAGTCATCTTCACAGGTACCATTGCAGGCAAATTGTTGTACACCTTGCCCTTCAGTGGCATTGACAGTGTCTTCTAGGCAGTGTCTGATCCTGGGGTCCTGCATATACGACAGCGTGAGCGTATAAGGTTTATACTGCTTCTGGGAGCTCAACTGCATCAGGGAGCAAGGCACCCAGAGGTGACCTGCAAATGGCAGTGGGCATCAAAGAGCCTCATACTGCGACGTGGAGTTGCGTTCAGCCGCTTGAGCGCGCAGACGCTTCGTCTTGCAAGGCTTCACAAGGGAGGCATGCAGTTGAGCATGCAGGCCAATTTCACGCTCAAGCTCCAAGTAAGTTAGTGTATCCAACAACACGATAGCTGATAGCATTAACCGGTTTCTCAACCTCGCGAAGGAGGCCTTGTCGCGCCAATAACAACAAGCGTGGTCAAAGTGCAATCAAGCTTAAAGTCAAAGGATGCATTACTCAGCTTAGTCACTGCTGTCATAATTAGTCACGCGCAACATAAGGATATTCGTGGGGCCTATTTTTTTGGGCCTGAGCGCGCTGCTGAACCTGACGGCAGCTAAAGTGCGCCATGCATCTGTCAATGCAGGTGCTGCTGGCGCTGCTCGCAGTTGCTATTGGAGCCATCAGCTATAAGGCCTCGAATGTAATCTACAGCTGTTTCCGCAACTCGAGACTGCTTCGTGACTATCCTGGACCGAAGTATGGCTTCTTCCTGGGCGTAATCCCGCATTTTGCAGGCAGTACGCCCTTGACCAGGTATGCGAGGTCAACAGCATTAGGCTGGATTATGACACCTCACTCTGCAGGTATTCTGATCTGCAGAACGATGCAAGCCTGGGTGGAAGAATATGGGCCTGTGTTTCGCATGCGTTTGTTATTCGCGCATGTAAGCTATGTTGTTGCCTCACAGCATTTGAGCCTGTATACTGCTTGGAATTACCAATCCCGCCTGTACTGCAGGCTCTTTGTGTCTCAGACCCCACACTGGCTACCGAGATTTTGCAGATGCCGAAGATTCTGGACAAGAACAGGCAGGCTCTGGTGACACTGGACCTGGTGAGAGCTCAAGTTGACTCCTGCAAATGCTGAGGCTGTGACATTTGTGACATTCATTGAGATGTACTTTTGCAGATGACCAGTCGGCATGGTGAGCTTCCCAGCCTGGTGACCAATGCAACTGATGATGTTTATTGGAAGGCAATCAGGAAAGGCATTGCCCCGGCATTCAGTCCTGCCAACATCAGGTGTGCCACTTGCATCTGATCTGCACAATGCAGCTGCAGCATCTTGCTCTACGTCTCGCATGTATCACTGCAACGCACTTGCTGCAGATCCCATCCATGACTCATTCAATGTGCGTGAATTGTCTTCACAGTATGGCATTGCATATTTGGCACACCAGATTTGCCTTGTAGGAAAGGGTTCCTGCATGTACTGGCAACTTCCAACCAGGTGCTGGCTCGCATCCAAGAGGCAGGCTGTGATGCAGCGCTTGACATGGACAATCTGCTGCTGCGGCAGTCTCTGGATGTTATTGGGCTGGTAGGTTTTGAGCAGGACATGGGCGGCACCAGGAGCCTAGACGACAGCAGTGAAGCCAGCAATTGCTTAGTCATCTCTGTGACAGCAATGCAAGAAATTGAACGCAGGTTCAGAGACCCATTCAGGGGCCGCAAGTTCTGGCGAAAGGTCAGTTGCCCATCTTTGGTGCCCTGGAGGCTCCAAATGTGCACTTGACTCTGCATCGCACGTTCTCTGTCCACATTCACGTCAGCCAATATAGACATGTCTTGACACTGTCAGGCGTGTTTGGTGTACGAGGGTACAAGCCTCTCAATGGTGCCTTAAAACAGGGGCTCTCGTGAGTGATCACATGCAGCTGCTGCCAGCCACCATCATCAAACTCACACTGCCCCTGCCATAAGTACCACAAACAGCTGTCACAGCTGTACCAAATTAACAGCCGGCCACTGACCAAAATCACAAACACAGTGAAATCAAGCGCCAAAACCCATCAACCATGCAACTCCCATTTGCTGGCCACTATTTGGACCGGCAGCATGTACAGTCATGACCCCAAGATATTGCGCGGCTGAGCATAGAACATATTTCTGGCACCCGCAAGTCGTTTAGCTTACACATGTCCATTTGCAATGCATGTGACTGACCCTTTGGCCTCTGCACAGGACGTGAAGCAAGGGCAGCAGGCCTTGTGGCGCTACCAAGACATGATCCGGCAGCTGCTGAAGAAGGTGACCAGTGGAACCCCTCCAGCACCCCATACCCTTGCCGCCCACCTGCTCAGTGTCAAGGATCCCCACACAGGTCACCTACTGTCCCATCCTCTTCACCTTCTCCCCGATCCAGCTCATGTGTCTATAAGCGTATGCGCAAATGCTTTGCATGATGCTCATGCCATTTGCACAATGACAGGACCCATAATACATAGTCCTCACCACCCGTCAAAAGCCATTTCCTGTTCAGCTTGCCAGGTTTTGGCCGTCCACCTCTGAGCAATGAATTCGAGCTGCAAGCTACACACTGACGTGCCTCACCAGCTAAGAAAAGCTTGACCTTTTACAGAATCTTGCTGGCTCCCTTTGTGCCAATGAACACCTTCCTCCGTTTACAGTGCAGCACGAATTGGCCCATGTTCCCACAGCAACCCTGGTCTTGATCTGCCTTGTATTACCTCTGCAGGCGGTCAGCTCTCAGAAGACCGCATGGCATCCGAGATTGGCATCTTCTTCCTCGCGGGTTTTGAGACAACAGGTCACAGTGGCGCATGGCTGCTGTACCTAGTGTCTCAGCATCCTGAAGTAGAGGCAAAGATCTGCCAAGAACTGGACCAGCATGGTTTGCTAGTCACTGCTGACAGGCCAAACCCACGCAAAGTCACATATGATGATTTGGCCAAGCTCATGTACCTTGACATGGCCATAAAGGTCTGTTTGCCATCCAATGCTGACCTGTAAGCTGTTTGGTCATGACTGCATGTTGTGACACTGCCAGGCCTTTCGACAGGGTACATTTCTGGAAATGTGACTCATGCTCTACATTGAAGTTTGCCTTCATGGCTTCTGCTCCGGCAGGAGTTGTTCACAGCTCAGCTTGACCTATGGATGGCTTGTGTAACAGAGACGGCAGCATGAGCTCAACTGCGCAGGCTGGTCTTGTGCTGCACCAGCTTATGCACACTCAGCACAGTGCTGCTGACACTGAGCTAGCTTGACTGCGTGTATCATCAGCAGCAGCAGCAGCAGCAGCAGCAGCAGCAGCAGCAGCAGCAGCAGCAGCAGCACTCACTGAAAAGGGCGCTACATGCAGGAAAGCATGCGGCTGTTTCCGGTGGTGGGTTCTGGGACAACACGCCGGAATCTGGAGAAGGACATGTGGCTTGGCGGCGGCAAGCTGTTTGTGCCGAAAGGAGTGCTGCTGTGGGTTCCTATGCATGCTGTGCAGAATGTGTCTGCCAACTGGGATGAACCTGACAAGTTTCAGCCAGAGAGGTGGAGCCAGGTCAGTCCCCCTCATCCCCCCACACACGCCTTGCCTTTTGTGCCTTGCCTTTTGTGCCCTTTGATGCTTTCCCTGTCCAGATGCTGTGACATTTGCTTCTTTCCATGTCTGCCTATGCATGCCCTCATAAGCTCTGCCTTTTGAACCCTTCCTAGTCTCGCCTTAGTGCCCTTTGGGCCTCATGTTGAGCCTCGTGTTAAATGCCCTTCTGTGTCTCCTGATCTGTGTCCTTCCCTTGTTTCCCTACCCATAAGCTCTGCTGCCACATTGGCTGCTGCTATGCTTGCTGTAAACTCTTGCCCATGCAGCGTCAGCATGCAAATGCGGTGCCTGCTTTACAACAACCCATCAAGCCATCATATGCCTGTCACTGTGGCAACTTTGTTGACAGCTGGCATAAAAAGCAATTGTAGCAGCATTGCATTATTAGTGCTTTCTGCAGTCCAGTCTCTTGAAAGTGCTCATGCTTGTGTGAGTGTCTGACACATTTCAGTTTTGCACGGTGTCACTGCAGCACACGACACTGATGTCACAATGCTTCACCTTGCAAATTTTTCCATTGCATCTGCTCCCAACTGGGCATGCATGCATTGATAGTGTCATGTTTGTGCTACAGCCTGGTGCTCAATACTGCCAGAAGCCTTCCTTGTACTCCCCCAGCAAGGCGCAGGCAACAGACCCAAAGCAAGTGGACGACTTGGGAATGGACATGAGCAGGCAAGGCAAGAGGTGGTTCCCCTTCAGTGACGGCCCACGCAACTGTGTTGGACAGGCTCTGGCCAAGATGAACATGGCGGCCACCTTTGCACAGCTGTACTCCCATTTCTCCTTCCAACTGGCAGACGAGGTGTGCCTTTGCATGTGTCTGCTCTACTCAAATCTCTTTCTGCTGCCAAGGCTCGCTCGTCTTGTTAAAAACTTGTGCATTGGTGTCACAGGGTGGCAAAGCATGAGTCTGTTGGGGTGAAACCAATGGAAGTTGACATTCACTCGCTGCATTGCGCTTGTAAGCTAATCATGTGCCATGTCTGTTATTAGCAGGGTTACAAGTGCCAGAGGTCAGAGCATGGCATGCAAGACTAGCTCATTGTATCTACTCTGACATGAGTCTCTAGCAGGATCAAGAGGCAGAGTACCTTACCTGTAGTGTCGATCGAAAGCTTGACCCAAGGCGTGCCTGTGTGTAGATGGGTGGGATCGCTGGAGTCATGGCGTCAGAACACGTTTTGATGACAGTCTCGCCTTCCAGGGGAATGAAGATGCATGCTGTCCCCAGGCACTCTTGACCATACCAAGCATTAACGCCAGGCAACGTGCAAACAAACACTATCTGTAATGAAAGCACAGGGCTTCATGACTTTTTTTATGTGGTGCAGCAACGAGCTTGAGACTGCGTACATGTGAGACAAAGTATGCCTTCTCCATGTGTTGGCCTTGAGTACTTTGCTGTGATGTTACACGCAGCACTGCTTGCATCACTGGGCTCTGCAAAAACAAGTACATTTCTGGAAAAGCTTTCTCGTCTTCACTTTTAGATAGTACCAACGACGTAGCATCGTCTAGTACAAATCACTGAATCAGAGGACAACCACGAGTATTGTTGTTGTATTGCAATGAGATGATGACCTGTGCAAGCAGTTACACGTGCCCACGCTCGCTTTAGTGCTATTCCCACGGCCTTTGCCATCTGTGGTACATGTGCATGCTTTGCCGTACTTGAACTAGAAGTAAGCCTTGTCTTGTGAACGTGCCTGTACTTGACTGACTGGACTTGAACTGACTTATGTGCTCACAAGAGCAAAATGAAAGTCTGAATGCATACAAAACGAACTGACTCCACGAAACAGGCACCAGCGCAACTACCCTGCAGAATGCTAATAACTGTAGAGGCTAGTATACAAAATTTGCATGAACCCTGGTACAACTCCTAGCAGCTTGCCGCACAGAGTAAGTTGCAGGCAACCCTGCCAGCTTATGTTGGCCGATTGGGGAAAAATTGGAATGGCACTTTCCCTTCATGACTTTTGGGATGCTTGTCAGCAGAGTCCCTGCTGTCGATTGGCTTCAGAATGAACAGTTTTGTCTCCAGAGGGAAGTCAAACTTGCCCTGCTCATAGTGTGTCTCAAGCAGAGCCTGCAGCTGCTTCTTAAAATGCTCTCTTGTATGGCCATCCATGTCTACACGGATGTATGGCAATGCCTCTAAGAGCTCAACCGTCTCCTTGGCGTTGCGCATGGGAAGTGGGTTTGCGTGCACCGAGTAGTCCACCAAGTTGAACAGCCCACCTGCAGAACAAATTGAGCATAAAAGCAAGGATCACGTCACTCACAAACAAAATCAGTTGCCACACAGATGACAGACCATCAATTCGATTCAAAGCAAGAATGTGAATCAGGCTGGTGTCAGCGTGATTACTTCCTGTACAAGTGACTGTACGACTCACTCTTCATCAGCTTGGGCCCCCAGACTTCTTTGGTGCGCTGCTTCATCTTCCTGTCATAATCTGGGTTATACTGCTCAACCAAGCTCTCCAGCTGCTGTGCTACAGGGTGATTCAGGTTTCTGCACCAAACACAAGGCATACATTGCATCTCCCATCTAACGAGCCCTAGTACTGAATTTGGTCACACTGGAGGAAGCAAGCAGGCAGCAGGGCTGTGAGAGTGCTATGCATTCGTCAGACAGGCCAGGCCAATACCATGCCTACCTGTCATTCCAGGCTAAGCAGAGCCACCCTTCTGGCTTCAACAGTCTGTGGCACTCTTCTAGAGCAAGCTCATAGTCAACAAGATGAATGCCATGCATGACTGTGACTAAGTCTGCCACCCCTCCGTGCTGTGCCACCTTCTTGTGCACCGTGGTCGCACTGATCGAGTTGATGGTCACACCACACTCCAGTGCTTGTGTGTGTGCCTTGGCAAGCAGAGCTGCGTTGCTTTCAACTGCTGTGACTCGAAACTTCCTGCATTTTCAAGCGCAGGGTGAGGCAACTTCAAGCTTGTCTTGGTTTTGCATAGAGAGGACAACGGTGACACAGAACTTGCCTCTTTGCTAGCTCAATAGCACCCCTGCCAGTGCCTATGGCTATGTCATATGCAACTGGTTGAGATCCACGTGGGAACAGCTTGTCTATTTGACTCCATACTGACTCTGGAAAGTATGACCTGCAACAGACAGCCCAGCAATGATGACATATTGGGGTTTGCAGCTGCCCACATATCAGGACGAAAGCGTTCTAGTGCTGGCACATCTGCTAGCACTACATGCTTGGCAGATTGCTCACAGGTAGCAGAGGCACCCAAGTGCTGAACAACAGTTGTGCTGGACGTAACTCTGAGCAAGACACTTGTGTTACAGTTGTGATTGTCCCTCGAGTCAGCCCAAAGTATCAACAAATACTCCACCTGTATCGAGCCAAGGGATGCGCACCATGCCCGGACAGCTTGGCACCTTTCGGGACAAAAGTGTCTCCGGTGGTGCTTGAAGAAGCTACTGGCTGAAATGGGTGAGCAGGAGTGCCGGTGGCAGGCTCGCATTCGAAATCATGCAATGTGGCTCTCGGTTGTGTAGCTGCAGCGGCTTGCAAAATCGCTGGCCACGCTGCATGACCCCGGCCAGGCAGATCATACAACCTCAGAGCTTTGCCTAGATTTCGAAGGCACGGCATAGCTGCTGCTCTGCTCAATTCAGAATTTCTGCATGTTGATCGTGGTGTGACACAATACAGTTCTGATTTGTGAAGTCGATCATGCTGTAAGCAACGCTTGTTTGACCTATTGAAGATCATGCGTGCCGTGGATGAACGGAATCCGTAAAACGCAGAAAGCATGGCAGTTCGTTGCACAATTGTGGCAACAACGGAACCCGCCGGCTCGCAGTAAAAATTGCAGGCTTCCACCGCGAAGTCCTTTGGGGCTGTGAAAACATTCTGTCAGAAGAAGCTGTATGCTCAGTCTCAAGATCGTGTCAGACCCTCTTGCGAAGCGCAAGCGCGTGCTGCTCCGTCTGAACCATCTTACATTGGATCATGAGGTCTCGCACACAGATCCAGTTCAACTTTTAAGAGCTGCTCGAGTTGTCTCGCTATCTGAGGTTCGTTGAACGCAACGTGCATCACGTACATACATATTGCAGCTGGGGCTCGACGATTGTCTTGGCGGACATTTGCCTACTGTGCAGCACAGGATGAGCTCTATTTTTTACAACCCGATGATGACTTCCTGAGGCCAGTAAATCCTAGAAATGAGGCTGCTGCTCTGTCCCTTGTGTTTGATCAGTTGAACAAAGACCCAGGTCAGCCCACGCATAAATTGCCAGCGCTACAGGTCATTCGCACCCTCTTCACAACGTGACGCATTGTACAGGTCAACATGCCAACTTTGAGCATTGGATCAAGCAGCGATGTGCAGACTATGCAGCTGGGTCAGATGCAGCTGACACTGCAGCGGCTGACGATGCCAGTTTGCCCAATGAATTCCTTAGGTGGGTCACACTCCTGCAGGCCTTCAGCACCCCTGATTCAGCTGTGCAGATTTGGTAAGGGACACTAGCAAAACATGTGTACAACCGCAAATCACAGATAGTTCTCTGGGGCGCCTTTCTGCTTTCATGAGCATACATTTCAATTGATCCCGATTCCTCTAGTTCTCTTGTACATTTGTTGCTGCAGATGGGTTCAGCAGTCTGATGTGCAAACTCACCTACAACCTGGAATTTTCAGCAGCAATGTCAGGGGCTTGGCAGCATGTAAAGATCTGGATCCAGGCAGCATGGCCATCAGAGTTCCAGAAACCCTTCTCATCACTGAAGACACTGCAAAGGAATCCGACCTGGTGTGATTGCACCTTTAAAGCCTGCCATCACCTGTGGATTTGTTACCATTAACACATGGCACATGCACCTAGCTGACACGGACCTCTGCATGCATCCTCAAATCTGCTGCCTTCCCACGCCACAACCTTGTGCTTCCTGAATATGTGTGCATGCAATCAGATTCTGCTGCACAAAGCCAGGATAGCACTGTCCCTTTTGTCCACCCAAAAGCTGCGTTGCTTGCAGGGTCCTGCTCTGATGCAGTTCACACAGCTAGGCGGTGATTCCATCGCTGTCATCTGGACAATGGTTGAGCGCCATGATCCTGACTCACAGTGGGCTGCCTTCTGGCAGAGTCTGCCTGAGATGTTGCACTCAGGCCTCAGCATGTCCGACACCCTTCTGCAGGCACTGCAGGGTACATCAGCTCACACGGAGTGCCACAGTGCACGGCAGGTGAGAAAGCATCGTCATAGCCAACGACACAGGGTTGTTGTGACATCTGTTTCAGGTCAAGGTCAGCAACGCTGCTGTTTCCTGCCTCACACCTGTGACTGTTAAGCAGACTTCTGTATAGTGTGGTCCCCTGTGTGTACAAGCTCTGCCCTCGGGGTCATGAATTTGTTCTCACGTGGTTGCATAAACACATCACTGTGCTGACCTAGAGACGCTGTTGCATGTTGTTGCCAGTGACGCTGATGGGGCTTGCTGTTGTGAGAGGTTCCCCATAGTCATTGGACACCAGAGAGGCATACACAGCAGTAGGTGCAGCATCTAGGCCTCTTCATGTGGCATCACACAGTGTCTTGTGCTTGCAGCACATCAAGGAGCAGTATGAGGGGCTCAAGCCTATCTTGGATGCTTTGGTGGCTGCCTATCCTGCACATTTGGAAGCAGCCTGGTTCAGCTGGGACGCATATCTGTGGGCTGTGCAGCTTTGGTATGCATATGCCATGAAGGTCAGCCTCCATGCTCCTGCAGCAAGCATTTGCAGATGCAGCCTCCCAGCATCAGTCAGTCACACAACCTGATGGTTCCTTGCCTTTATTTCTTATGATGGTCTGTATGCACAAATCCTCACTTGGTATGTGTTTGGGCTGTGATGGATCTTGGATGTGGTCGTGCACATCATTCGTTGTTGGCTACAGGATGGCTGGCATGTGCTGTGAGTACTGTTTGTGAGGATTGTGCATGTGATTGGCTTTCCTTGTGGTGATGGTATACACAGTTGTGTGCAGGTGAAGTGGCCAGATGGGTCTTGCAAGGAATGCCTGGTGCTGTATGCAAGTCTGCTCAACCACTCAGTGCGCCCACACATTGTGCAGTATGGTCAGCTGGACGCTGCAACTCGGCAGCTATGCTTTCCCCTGTTCCGGCCTGTCAGCAGGGGGCACCAGTGCTTCCTGTCGTATGGGCCTTTGTCTAACCTAAAGCTCATGCTGTTTTATGGGATCGCCATTCGAGACAACCCATATGATGTCGTGCAAATTGAACTTGAGGTAAGGTATATCTGAGCAGCATAGCTGCTGCTGCTCTTGTTGCTGTGGGTTCTTTTGTGTGTGCTTAGCTGCAGACACCTGTCACAATAGAATAAAGTTGTTGATGTGAATCTGCAGCTTGTGATGTGCAACTTCCTTGTCTATCAAAGTATTTGCATAAGACGTGTCACAGCTGCCTTTTCTTGTACAACAGCTGTGGTGCAATCACCCCAATGTGCCGCAGGCAAGAAGTGATCACCTGCAAGGTCAGGCCCAGGCATTTCTGCAGAAGTTGAAGTTGCCCTTGCAGCATAAAATTTCCCTTGGTTCACTGCCAGTCAGCTTGCAAGTGACTGCTGCTGTACTTGGCATGCCAGCTGACACCCTAATATCCACAATGCGGGGTGGCAGAAAACTAAATATTTATGAAACATCAGAGCAAAATGCAATACACAGTACTTTGATCCCAAGACTGATGAACATACAGCAGCAGCTTGATGACAGTGCATCAATGCTTGAGGGCTTGCAGCAGACTGGAAACAGCGACCCAATGCTTAGCTGCATTACTCATACCTGGCCAGCCAACTGCATATTTGCAAATATGTACTGTCAATATTGCACTTGAACGCTATGACGTGGTTCTGACAGCACAATGACTGTATTGCCAATGCAATCATTCTACAACCTTTTGTGACAAGCAATGATGTACACTTTGGCATGCAACATTCTGCTCATTATGAACTGCAAAGTAAATCAGACACGAGCTTTTGTAGCAAAGGTAGCAGCTGATGGTAGCTGGCTCACACAAGTAATACTATAGCTCAGCCAACACTTGTTAGTCACAAGTCTGCAAAGTAATTGATGCGCAAGCCTCATACTGTTTTCCTACATTGCAATTGGCATCAGATCCTGCTAGTGACTCTACAAGCTTGAAGTAGGCATATTTGCAGTCAAAAGGCATGTCATACCAGTAGTTGATGGCAACAACCATGTTGTCCTTTCCTGCCTTTTGCTCTACCTGGTGCCACCACAAACTTGGCAAAAACAAAACCTCGCCTGCCTTGACAGGGACCCGCATAGGTTTGGGCAATGCAGCATTGAAATATGCAGGAAAGTGATGCTGATGCTCTACACTGCAGGGTGCACCTGCTAGATCCTCTACAGGACACCACAAGACTTGCTGACTGTCTCCTGATGGGGTCACATGCAAGCCATGTGGGCTATCAGTGCAGGTAGCTAAAGGATAGTGTGCAAGATGCATGCGGTAGGCATCACATGGCGGCAACAGCGTGAAAATCTTTTCTCCAGTGACAACTGCGTATAGGTTCTCATAGTGGTCTTTGTGGAAAGACGTGACGCTTTGATCATTGCCAATCCAGAGGTTGACTGCGTCTGGCGCTGCACCAAATGCTTCTGACGCCCATGGTAAGTTGCTGTCTACATCACTTGCCAGCTCTGGGAAGTGAGATGTGAAGTTGCCATTCTGCTGCTGGATGTACATAATTTCCTGCGGAGATTCATTGCCTTCTTCACTGATTGTGTTGACTCCTTCTTTGACTGCGTCGGCTGCTTGCTTGCCAATGCATGACGAAGCTTGTCTTTGGCCTGAAGCATGCTGGTGCTGCAAGTGCTGTAGGAAACTTGCCATTGGCATTTGTCTTTCCAGCGGTAACACAAAGTGGGGCTTGTGATCTGCACCATCTGTGCTTTGTATAGCAATATTGCAAACAGAGTCTGCTCTACCATCTGGTGTGACAGCCACAGTGACCTGCATGAGCCAGACCCTGATCCAATCAGGGCAAGACAAATGCCGTAGCCTGCTGCATTGTGTCTATGCCTTGGGTCTGTTTCTTCAGGAGTTTTACGCACCTGTTTGTCATGCAGCTTATGTGAGAGGTAATTCTGGTTCCAAAGTGACAAAGCTGACCAGTGGTTGATTGCGCCTGCAATGCCAGGAGCTTATGTGAGTACCCGCTTAGCGTTTATTGCTGCCAGCTGAGAGCAATCTCTTGCCTGTCAGCAGGCAGGGCTTGTTCCTGCTGACGAAGTCCCGATAGAACTGCAGGGGTGTTAAAGGCCATGCTACTCGCTGCACCTCAGTGCCCAAATCCAGTTCTGCAGTGACAGGTATGCATGCTTGGCATAGCTTGGAAAAAAACCAAACTCCAGACTGCAAGTACGAACGCGCACCTCGTACTTCCACAGACAGCTCGTGAAGGGCCTGTAGCATGGATGGCGAAATGCTGTGTGCGTCAGACCAGTGGTTCCATACTTGGCAAACAGCTGCCCAAGTCAGGTAGTCTACTGTAGCATTCGCCCGTGACGGTGTTTGTCAACGCTTGCAGACAATCAGCGATCTGTGTGACGCGTTACTTACTTACGAGTTGCAGCTTGCTAGTCAAATTATGCCAGTCATGGAGCTTGAAAGAAGGCACGGCGCAGCGTGCGCCCTCACAGAGATACAGTCAACGCCTGTCAAGCTGCTGCCCATGACAGATGTTGCATTTGCTTTCCATGACATGGCTGTGCGCCTGGGATGGGGATGCAAGCAGTAGGACTGTATCCTAACCAGCGACAAGCAGATCAGCAGGCAGCGCCACAAAGTCAAAGCAAACAAGCAGGCTGGGAACTCCTGCAAAGCAGCATTTTTGCTTACAGATACCTGTGTAGGACATGCATTTGGACAAATACCTATATAAACCTATCCAGGCATGAATGCATTTGAACTTTCAGGTCTGTGACACTGCCTTCCCCATTGCAGTTGCCATGTTACCAAGCACTAGAGTACATGGCACCGTTGGAAAAGCACATCTTGCTCTGCCCTTAGTTCGCACCATTCACCCAGTTGCCATTAAACACTGTCTCATCAGGCCATACACTGTCCTGTCTGGCCATGCAAGGCATGAATGCAGCTGCCTGGCTGACCAACAATTGTGCTGCCACAGACTTTCCATCATGCAGCACCACAGCATTGCCCTACATAGCTACAGGCAGTACTTAGAAGCTGGTTTGGCTGGTGCTGCTCAAGACTGTTTAGCTGACAGTTTGTACATCTGCATGGCAGGCTACTGCCATGCTGCTGCTCAAGTACTGCAGAAGCTCCAAAGCAGGCAACTCTGGCTGCTGCGTGGACCTCACTGCTGTAAGCTAGACAAGTCAGGTGTTGAGCAAAGCTGAAAGAACTTCCTCTTGGCTGCTGCATTTCAACTGAATTGTGCTGTTGCATGGCAGTGGCTACTTTGTAAGGTGGTCTGTCAAACACAGGGAAGTTTGCTGTGCTACCTGGACTGTCATGTTCAGCATCATTGTCTGGCCTCTGTACAGAGCTGCTTGGCGTTGGCAGCATGATGATCATCCTGAGAGTGTGGAGCCAGACTGCAGTGCAGCACCATCCAGCCCGCAGGTATGGAGGCGATGAATATTGTCGCATACAACTCTGTGCAGTTGTATTATTAGACGTAGTACAAAAGCACTGCACATACTGTGAAGCTTCCACATCAGTCTGCAGGCCAGCGACGCTCTGCTCTGGGGCTTATTCAGAGCTTCTGGCTGTGGGTACACTCACTCTGTTTGCTTTCTGCAGCTGTGCGCCCTGAGGGCTCAATTACTTTTACAGCTCTTCAAGCTTTAGCTCTGCAGCCAATGGCAGCGATGATGTCATATTTGAGCATTTGGTTGCATACAGCAGACCCGGATTGCATGACAGTATGTTCACTCAGGTGAAGAACACGAGTCAGATATATGTAATTGTCATAGGCAAGCATTTGCCATAGGCAGCCCCCAGAAGACCAAACATATCCAGGGATTGGATGTCTTTGATCTTCTCAACTCCAGCCTTGACAGCTGCTGCCAAGTTGCGCTGCAGCTGCTCCAGCTCATGCGCATGTGGTGTAGCTTCACCAAACATATTGACGGCTTCTGGTGAAGGAGATGCAGCTGGGCTGCCTGCTCCTGTGCACATGCATGGCCAGGCTCAGCTATGTTGCAAAAACTGTTACAGTGATGGCTCGCAATCGCCTTGGGAGGGAACAGGCATGTGCAATGAGAGAATGCGAGTACTGCTGTCAAGGACATCATTGTACTCAAGAAACAGGTGACTAATTTGGTTTGCGCGAAGACGCAATTGCTTTGACTTGCAAGTCCAATTGGACAGCAAGAAATCTGAATCTGCAGGGCAGAGCGCATGCCCTCGACATGAAGACTGCTGTTTGTATCAAGTTAACAGTATTTATTCGTATTTCTTACCGTACCGTAATATTTGTGCGAATAAGAGCCACGCCATCAAACATTTCTTTGGGTTGTGTGCCACACAGACGTGTCCATGTGACAGCTAACTAGTGGCTCATGCAGGACGGCACTTTCAGGTTCCGGTATAAGTACTTTGACCTCTGCAATTGCTCAGACACAACCAAATTTCTCGCTGTTCACTGCTTTCTGTTGATCAAAGCAAGCAGATCGATCTAACCACTATGCAGACTGCAAGCATGACGCGTACCAGCGGCCTGGTCTCTATCAGCCGAAACTCCGTCAACCGCAACGTATTTCAAAAGAGCCTAGCACCTGTTGCTTTGCGCCAACGGAGCATGAGCACAGTCCGTGCCGATGCAAACAACACAGGAGGCTCCAAGGGTGGTTCCATCACCAACAGCGGCAAGACCGCGCAGCCCGACTCATACGAGGTATGCAAGGCATGCCAGGTGTATTAGTGCGTGTTGGCTGCCACAGGAACGCTGCAAACACCTAGTACGTGGGTTTTGTCGATTGTAACTATGACACATGCTGCCAACGATGTGCATCCTGTTTTGTAGGTTGCATTTCCTTGCGTGAAGATATGCAGCTCGCGACAACTGCATGCATATGCAGTGCTTCGAATATTCACGTCGCCTCATCTCAATGTCTGTTTTTGCAGCGTATCGAAGCACCCGTTCGAAACAACGATTCAGCGGATAAAGGCTATGCGTATGACGGCAAGGACATCAGCGACCGACAGAATGATGTTGACCGTCTGCTAGTTGACCAGGACCAGCCTGAGGAGCAACGCTTCCTTGGGACTGCGGTAGCGTTTCCAGATGCTCTGAGATTCAAGGGTGCAGCACCAGAGATCGTCAACAGCAGGTACAATTATCGCCCTGTACCCCACACCCTGCATAAGTCATTGCACTTCTGGCTGCAATGCATGCAAGCTGCCTTGCAAGCTCCTTTCAAATCAACTGCAGTGCCTGCAATTGCTGCTGAGGGCTACATATGCATGTGCTGATAATGTTGTTCAGTTCAGTTCAGAAAGGTTCAGTTGTACCTTTACCAGTGCTTTAAACTTGGCCTGAACGTTGCATGGTATTTCTGTAACATGGATACCTGGTTATATGATATATGGATGATCAACCAGCCACGTTCTGAGCACTGCTTCTGTAATTACATTTTGACGTCACTGCAGGTTGGCCATGCTTGGTGTTGTTGCAGCACTGGCAGCAGAGATCACCACCAACAAGAACGTGTTTGAGCAAGTCAAAGCATACCCGGGACCTATTGCTGCCACTTTCCTGCTCTGGATTGTTGCCACCTTGGTGCCAATCCTGAAAGGCACACCCAGGAAGGGCAACTTCATCTTCACCTCTGGGCGTGAGCTGATCAATGGCCGCGTTGCCATGATGGGCTTTGTGGCCCTCATTGCCACTGAGTACTTCTCTGGAGGACAAACCATCCCCCACTTCTATGGTCTCATCAAATAGATTAGCATTTCAGAAGGCTGCCTAGCTACAAGGTTTCTTGAGGTTGACTTTTGTGTGCCTAGCCACATTATGCTGTACAGTGTGATCACATGTGTTTGTCTGTGGACTCCGGCCCCATAGCAGCCTGCTAGCATAGCGCTATATCAACATTGCTGCCATGGTGGCAGGACACATTGTTTGTGCAAGTAAAATTGAATTCATTTCAAGTATTCTTTTATTGATGATTGCTTCTGTTTTTATACAGGATTGGTACTTGATGCTGGCATGTGCAACACCATTTTATTTACAGATTTCATATTAGATGTAGATAGAATCAGCGGCTTTTGTCAAGAGATTGGCTGTTCTTAGCTATCATACTACAATCACCCAGGATAGGTATTGGAAACTCATAACTACAATGTCATGTAACAAATCAAACTGCAACCAACTCAATGCAGGTACCTCGGTGTCTCATTTGCATGCATGCTAGGGAGCGATCTAGTGTTCAAACAGATACTAATTTCAATACAGTCAAAGCATGCAATGACTGATGGCACATGCAGTTGCTAGTCTTCCTTGCTAGTTTTCCAAGTATTAATATTCTAAACATCACCCATTCTTGATCATGACAGACGCTGAAGCATCTGTATGTACCTGTGCTTAGCCCAACGTTTGTTTTGCCAGGGTCTTGCTCAGCATGTGCACCTGTTATTGGGGGTTCCATTGTCATGCATGGAGTGGTCCAGAGCACTACAGAGTCAGTAACACAATCTTGTCAGCAAATTCAGTGGTCCAGGGCCTGTGATCAATTGATGTTCATACACAAGCTTAAATGGATCCTGGTAAACTTTGCCTCCTGTGTGAGAAGCACGCATCTGGCGCATTGGTTACCCGCGGGCCGAACACACGGCAGTACAGTAGTGTTCAAGGTTGATGTGCTTCCTGACTGACTCACAACAGCAGCGCACTCAGACTCTCTGCACAGATAAGCCGCCCAGACCGTCTTTACACGGTGTGCAACTTATCTTGAAGCTTGAGCTGTTGTCAGCTGCAATGGGCAGAGCCAATGATGCCTGATTGTACACCATCTTTCTGCCTGATTGAAGTGTTGACATGCATTCCAACAATGTGAGCACCTATTCAGCCCCATCCTGGGCTATCCAGGCAGCGCTGGTGACAATATACCCTGTGTACAAGACACAGACAAGGCATGTTGTGCACATGCGCCTGTGTGTGCTGCTGCTGCCGTATGGTGATCACACTCAGTGACCAGTCTGGTCATGTCAACAGATTCTGCAATCTGAAGCTGGTGCTGTGAACAGGCCGGCATGAAGGGCATGGTGGACACTTGCAATCCTCTGTGCAGAAGCGAGGACAGCAAAATGTGTGCTAAGGTGCAAGACATTCATAGCATGACTGGTGATCACACGCTGAATATCCCCCTCCAACAGTTGCAAACAGGATGTGATGACATGCATGACCCTTGAAGTGGTGTGTGGAAGCCCTGCATCTGGGGCAGGGCTTGAAAGTTGCACCAGTTGTGCTTGCTGGGCATGTCTTCCTCTTCAAGCTGATGCTGCCGTTCCTCTACTTCCCTAGCTTCCTGAGCCTGTTGCAGCTGCTGCTTCTGCAACAGCCTTGCAACCGCTGCAAAGAACACTTGTGCATCCATTGAGTGCTTTCCTGGACTCTGGCAGTGCCAATTGTATACTAGCATCAGGCCAAAGATTCACAGATGGCGGATAGTCAATGAGTGATACCCTTGTGAGGTTACAGCATTTTTGCACTCAACTTGATAGAAGCTGACCGCATGATTAGAAACTATTTAGAAGACAATTTTAGACATTTGCAACAGCGCATCTTGCTTGTGTGCAAGCAGAGGCTATGGCCAAATCAATATCACTTGCGAGACATACTGTTACAAGAAGCGGCAGCAGCAGCAGTAATAGTAGTCGTGGTAGGCAAAGGCATGTGAACATTGCCTGCAGCCCACTCTTTGCCAGCATCAAGGCTGTATCAAAACTGTGGTACTTTTGTTCGACATTGCTCTGAAGGTATGTGGCTGAAAGTTGAAAGCATGGTCATATCCTGCTCAGACCTCGCTGTGCTCTGGTTGAAGCCTCAAACAAGTAGCCTGCCGCTGTGGCTGCTTGCTCAGCACACCTTGCAAAGCTCTCTGCTGAGCTGTTTGTGCTGTCTGGCTTTGCTGCTCGTGTAATGACCACAGCAATGTTGGACTGGCGTGCAACACTCAGTGTGAAGGCGCCACCATTCACCCTTTGCCTTTGATGTGGGGCCGCTAAAAGCTTGTCCCTGCAAAGGCATGGCCCAGTCATTTGATGCATATGCAGTTGGATCAGCAGTCTTGTGGGACCAGGCATTTGGAGGCACAACATGCACCCATAGTCATAACGAATGTAAAAACAAAGGTCCCCACAGCGTCAAGACCAGGCCCGTATCTCAACAATCCTCAGACATTGCAGTACAGTGGACATCACGTACCTGAGTGTTGATGCTATTTGAAGCACAGCCTGCCCCTTGTCTGTGCTGTGATGGTAGCCACTGCTCTCCTGCTTGGAGGAGAAAGGCAGCCATCCAGAAAAGAGAGCCACCAGGGCACTAGACGTGGGTAGGCCTCCACCATGTAGGTTCATGATGAGGCTGCCATGCGTAGGATGCAATGCTGTGGCCAGAGCTTCCAGTACTTCACTATCTGCAATGATGCCAACAAGAACAGAATGAATCTTGGAATCGTGATTGCTCTCAGAGAAGCAAGGGATTTTCTGAGGACTCACTGTTGTCATGCAGTCATTGAGATATGGCCTGTACCTGGGTCACCGAAGCAATCAGGAACGTCATCATTGCCGTCAAAAGCATCTATAAACACTATGTCAAGAGGGTCTGCAAGCCCCTGGTGCACCTGAGAAGCCAGGTTCCGGACGTAATCTGCTGCGTCTGCTGTATGCAACCTCAGATTGGATCTGCGCAACACAAGCAAGGACCTGTCAAAGCAAATCTGTCAAACACGCACTTGCAGTTTCACATCTTTGCCTTTGCTCAAAGGCACAGAGCAGCGCGTCAAAATACAGGGTCACTGATGCCATGTTCCATGCACACATATGCTGAGTACAACATCCTGATACAACTTTTGTAAGGCGTGTTCATGAGTGAATTTCCTGAACTTCTACAGATAGTTCCAAGGATTGCTCACTGTCGCTGCTGCCAGGGTGTCTTACCTGCTATATGGAAGGCCCATGCACTGAGTAGCTGCTGTAACAACAATAGGATCCAGCTCAACTGCATCCACGACCAAGCCAGGAAAGTGGTGGCTGAGAAAGTTTGGCAGAGATCCACCTCCTAAGCCTACACACAAGGCCCGGCAGCTTGTATGATGACGAGTGTCAGACGCACTCAGCCCTTGAGGTACCCCCCTGCCCTCGTCAAGCCTCTGCTCCAGCGGATCAGACTGAAATCTTAATGTTGCAGTTGATGCTGTAACACGGGTTGGAAGCCCTGATAAGCAGGCATCCAGCTTGCCTGTCAACCCAATGACAGCTGCACCTGTATGCCACATATGCCATGTTACCTCCAGTTACAAGTGCCATGGCAGTGCACTGGATTCGTGTGCTTGCTTACACTACAGCAATGACAACCAGGAGGTGGGCCATCTTTTTAACAATGTGTCATACGCTTGGTCATCAGGTGCAGACAGGTGTCAGAGCATAATACAGGTGGCTGAGCATGTGAAGCAAACTCGTACACTGTGCTTGCGTGACCACCAGTGTAGCATGAAAAGGGCCCAACCTGCTGAGGCCATGGTCTTGAGATACTCAAAGGCCAGACAGTCAGCTGTGGCATGTGGAGTATGCGATTTGTGCTGCACTGCAACCCGAGAAACGCTTTGGCGAGTGTCGTTGAATCTCAGCACCCTCCACTGCTGCTGTTCTGCACTGTCAAGGCCACTGAGTGGGGACGCAGGGTGTGCGGTCACTGTCACCTGCACAGCATCTCGTATGCTACATTTCGTCTGCAATTACATGCATTCAAGTGATAGGCACAGGCGTACTTCGCCGTTGCCGCAGTGAGAACTTTGGGCGAACACAGTTGTCCCTGAGTCGTGACCCCAGCCTCCCGCGTGAGTCCCCCACCATTCAGGCGAGTACTTCCAATGCCCAGGATCGTGTTTCTCAGCAGCTGACTTAGCGCGAACCCCGTCACGCTGTGCACAGTGAGGCTTTGTTCGTGCTGAGCTCGCAGCTGATAGTTGACGACTTCTTGCAGCGTAGGCCGGCAGAACGGCAATGCGATGCGCTGTGACGCGAGAACGGTACAAGGCGTTTGCGCGCGAGCAACGGCACTTGAGAATCAGGAGTTGCTGCCCAGGAGAAACAAGGCTCAGCGTAGCGCGTGACATGCAACTCTGCCACTGCCAAAGATTATCTTGGATCTGTGCCGGCGATCATCGCAACGCTCCTTTTTCTTTGCATCGGCCTCGAGCCAGGCTTGTGTGTCTCCTTGAAGAGCGCGATGCTGCCGTTGCCGAGTCAACGCACAATCATCGCTTGATCTCATGTCTAAATGCAGGTGAGTAACCGGGAACGAGCGAGACGAACGAGGCCTAGCTAGCTTTTGTAAGTGAACCACCGAATTGACCATTGCGAGGGCCCTACGCTGTCAGGGCCGTGCCAGGCCCTTATTGCTGGCTGCACAGCTGCAGCCACTGCTCATTGTTACAGCACATCAGCGACTGGCAGTGCTCATCTTGAGCTGGCAGACGCGAAGTTCCACTCTGCCATTGGCAGGCAGCTTGCCTTCCAAATGTGCTACTGCCTAAAGAGCTGCATGATCCAGCAGCTTGGGATTCTTTCCTCAGCAAGCTGACAGCACCTCCAGCACAGCATGCCACTCAGCTGCCAGCTCCTCACACATCACAGTCTCCTGCCCCCTGCGCACAGCCTCAATCAGCCTCTTACTCTGGCTGAGGTTGAGGTTGGTCTGCAACAGCTGCACAATGGCAGGTCAGGGGCCTTGCATGGCTACACCTCAGAGCTGTTGCGTTATGCCAAGCTTGTGGCCACACCGGATGATCCGGCGCCAGCTCACCTGCTGGCACCTTGCCTTGTGGTGTTGTTCAATGCTGCCTTCAGCACAGGGCAAGTGCCCCAGTCCTGGAAGTCCTGGAAGACTGACAGGCTACCGGCCAGAGCTTGGCACCATCCATCCTGCCTTCGCCCTTCAGCATGTCATTGACAAGCACAGGCATGCCAGCAAGCCTTTGTACCTGTGTTTTGTGGACCTCAAACCGGCCTATGATAAGCTCCAGTGGCAGCTTCTCTGGAGCTTGCTACAGCGCTTGGGGGTGCATGGCCACATGCTGGGCGCAGTCCAGTCCTTATATTTTGGCTCTTTGCTGTCCATGAGGGTCAATGGCCAGTGTGGCCACAGCCAAAGTCCATCCATTGGGCTAAGACAGGGCTGCCCACTCAGTGCCACCCTGTTTGCCATCTTCATTGATGGCTTACATCACCATCTGCAGGCCACGGCTCCGGCTGCTGGGGTGCAGGTCAGGCACCTGAAGCTCACAGACCTTGTGTATGCTGATGACATATGTCTCTTGACTGGCAGCCCTCCACATCTGAAAGCTCTCATTGATGCCTTGGTCAGCTATTGTGCCACATTGCACATGGAGATCAGTGTGGCGAAGACAAAAGTGATGGTGGTGTCCAAATCTTCGGCTGGGTCACCTACTTTGGCGGCAGTTGCTTTCACTTGCAATGGCCTTCCTGTGAGGCGCGTTGACACTTTCAAATACTTGGGTCTGCACTTTCATGCATCAGGGGATATATCTCATCTTATCACCCCTCTGAAGGCAAAGGCAGCTGGCTCTTGGGCTGTGGTGCAGCAAAGGCATTCTCAACTGCAGTGTGGCAACATGGTCAAACTCAAACTCTTCCTGCTGCAAAGCATCCTTGTGCCATCTCTGCAATACGGCTGTGAATTGTGGGGCATGCATAGCCCCTCTGGCGCAGCAAAGAAAGCACGGACTGCTTTACAATCCATCTATGACAAATACCTTAGGCACATCTGTGGAGTCAAGTACACTACGCCTTGTGCTGTGTTGCTTGAGGAGTTGGGGTTGTCGCCTCTGCAGGTTTTTTGGTGGCGGCGGAACAAAATAACTGCTAGTCCTGTTGGGTCGCTGTTTCACACGATCTTGCTTGACAATATTGATAATGCTTTTTCTGCTGGGGATTCTGCCAAGAACTTTTCTGGCTCCATAGCTACTTGCTTGCAGTCCATTGCCTCATGATAGGGATGTTTTCCCTGTTTTGGAGGTTGGTGCAATTGTGAAGGGCCTGCGTCAGCATTTGGACGGCACCCATGACTATGCCCTGCATTGTCCGAGGGCAGCTCCTACTGTTGGGGTTGTCGCATGCACATGCCATCATCGGTTTAAGACTTTTAGCCAGCATAGGCGCTATTGTCAGCTACCTGTTTCTGGTAGGCGCATGCAGCGATTCTACAGTTTAGACTTGGTTCTCATCAGTTGCCAGTTGTTCTTGGCCGTTTTGCTGGAGGCCAGCATGTTGCCAGGGCCAATAGGTTGTGCACACATTGTGGTGGTGTGGCTGTTGCAGATGAAATGCACATGATTTTTGAGTGTCCGGCTCTCCATGCACTTAGGCAGCAGTATGCTCCTTTGTTTTCCACGAACACCGACACCATGCGGTCCTTTTTTGCACAGCAAGATCACATGCAAATTTTAAGTTTGTTCTAAGCTGTCGTGATGTCCTCCAAATTTGACCTGTGTCTTCTTCTATATGTGATCAGACTTGTTGGCTGGCTAAAGCATTGTAATCTCTCTTGCCACGCGAACATTGCTTTGACGGGACTCGAGCCCTGCTCGTCATGCAAAATGATGTCAATGATTACCCCAACTCAAAGATCAACGCATCCTGATCAAACCCACTTGCTTTAGCTTGATCTCTTGTACAGCAACAGGCCTGCTTCGCTGAGTGCCCCGTACATAGAAGGCTACATTATGAATAACACCCACACAACTCCTGCATTGCCCTGGGGCGCAGGAGCAGCGAACGGCGTCAGCCGCGTAAGCACCGCTGATCCTTTGCCAGGTCCTGCTACAGCTACTTCGAACCCTTGCGGCCAGGTGCCCTTGCCTGTGGTTGGCTCTCACATTGAGGTGAGGATCACGTGCTCCCGAGAGAGCAACCTTCCAGTCATTTCCCCTGTGTCAGATGAACACTTGCAACACACAGGTCAAGTGGCAGATTGAGGATGAGGACAAAGTAGAATCTCTGGTACTTGCGCATGGGTGTTTAGCAACAAATGTGAATACTGCCGTGGATGCCGGAACATTGCAGCGCTTGCCATTCATGCAGTGGTGGAAAGCACATGTGCAAAGGATAGAGCCTGTCTCGCCTGAGACCACTGCGCCACACGCTGGTGTCTTGAGGTAGATGCTGCCCGTCAAGATCACAATTGCTTGTGTGCTTTCAGCAATGTGACTGGAACAGAATTGGCCTGCTGTATAGGTACCAGGCGTTCCGTGACTTTGAGGAAGAAACAGCAGATGTGATGTTTGTGGCAGATGGTATGATGCCAGTGTGTTTAATGCAACAGCAATTATCTAAGCATTTGATGCTGTGATGCACAACGTCCACGCCATTGCATGCACAGGGCATTTGTATCATACTGACAATGACAAGACACTTTTGCGATGGCGGAAGGAAGGAGAGCAGCAGAGCGACTCTGATGATGAAGGTGATGGCAGCCAGCTGGTTGATGCTAATGATTTAGATGAAGATGAGCAGCTGATTGAAAGGTCAGTCTAGTGACTGCATCTAGGACAATATGTAAAGACACAAAGCTCTGCTCAATGACTGGCACAAGTGTTCATCCTGGTTGGTGTTTTAGGGAGCTTGGAGTGAATGCAGAGGATGTCATGAGGCAGCAACTCCAGCAGTACCCAATGGACCAGCAGCGGCAGCTTGCATCAGGGGCTAGAGCATTTGTTGATCATTTCAGGTAGCTCTCCTAGGTGCCTGTATGCAAGCTTATGCATCAGCGGCACAACTCCCTTGCCAGTACCCAGTGCATGGTTGACCATAACATATTGTGTGTCCGTGGGTGTGTATACCAAACAAGGACATTGTATGAGCTGCAGTTGTGCCTAAAATACATAAGTAAGCATGTTTGCATGTTGATGTCTCCAGGGAAAAGCTGAGTCAGCTGGCGCAGGCTCAAGGCGGCTCAGGTTACACTGTCACAGAAAATGATGTACATGGCATATTTGCATCCTTGAAGCAGCGCTGAGCGTCATATCACAGAGTTGTACACCAGCTGACATGTTTGTATCATAACAAGCTTTCAAACTGATCTGCACGTGGCCAGCAAAGTGCGCATCACAAAGCATTCCATCTTCACTGGCTGCCTACAAGCAGTTTGTGATGTGGCGCCCGTTTCTCATGCATCAAACACCATTCCATTGTAAAGATGATTAAAAGATGACTGGCTGAAATATGAACCAACACTCTGTACTCAACATGAGCATTGAATTTCACAGGAGGGTTCGATCAGCTGTTTGTGCAATGTGTATCAGTGACATCAATGTTCAATGCCCGAGGCTCCTGGAAGAGACGCCTAGCACTGAAGATGTAGGCAGACGTGCAACCCAGCACTGTTCTGGTGTAGTGCCTGGTGAAAATAGTAATTTTGAGTCGTGTGTGATGAGAAAAACAAGCCATCGGGGGCTCTACGCGGTGTGCCTGCGCGATCAATAAATTATCTCGCGAGACTCCTGCGCCATCTCCAATTTGCCCTGATTGTACCAAACTACAGAAGTATGAAAGTACCGAAAACGTGCTAGAACACAGCAGAACATGCCAAATGACGCTGCGAGAGGCACCTTTGCAGTTTACAATATAAGAACTTGACAGGCATGCTATTCCATGCTGCATCCTGCGTGAGCGAAGCTATGCGTACTGCGAACATTTTCCGGTGCGCGGTTGGTTTCTGTGCCTACTGTAGTACTCCATACAATTTTCCTCTGGTCCTCGGCGAGTAGCTCGAGTAAGCAGTGATGCTCGTGACAGACCTATCAGCCGACAATATTTTTCAAGCTTTCACCTACAGCTCAGCCGGACACAGTTGTATTGAGCTTCACCCACGAATACTGACCCGCACTGTACAATCAAACTCTGCTCACACATGATCCCTCGCAATTGCACTGCAGGTTTTTCAAGCAGTGATGCACATGCGCAGCATGCCCTGTAACCTTTTTCAGCTTGGCTTGTGTAAAGGTGCAACATTGCTTGGCAGTAAATATTCATTAATGAGCCATCACCTCCAAAACGTTTCGTCTTCTCGAGTGATTTACCTTCAAAAGCAGCGCCATATTGTACCTGCTAAGGCAAACTTCTCTGCTCGGATGCTTGGACCTGCGCAATCAATTTCATCGCAGCGTGCAGGGTTACCTTTGGGTGGTGGTGTCAACAACATCTGCACTAGAGCGATAAGCCTTATCTGTCAAGGCTTTTGGCTTTTGGCTAGCAGCCTGTCCCCGTGTTTGTGGGAATTGTACTCACCGCACCGATAATTATTGAAAGCCACACCGCATGGCCGCCTCGAAGGTGGATGTCGTCGTCCCTGCTGAGTTGTAGCTCTGTAGCTTTGACCTGTGTATAGGTGATCAGCTGTGACTGAGGGGTCCGTAATATGATCAGCTGTGACTGTGGGGTCCGTGATAGACAACACATAGACAGCCTTCAGTTTCTGTCTTTACAGCCTTGTATGTCTGTGTAGAGTTCTGAAGACGTGCTTCAGAATCAGGAGCTGACAGCTGCAGTCCTCAGTCACCTGGACAGCTTGCGAGATATCATTGCTTGCTCTGCTGTCAGCAAGTGCTGGCTTGCTACAGTCAGCAGCTTGGCGCCAACATCCTTGGTCATCCCCGGCCCTAATGCTAAGTTGACACTCACTGCCACTCATCAAATACTGTACTGGGTACAGCAGAAACACAGCAATGGTCATTTTCAAAACCTGCATAGATTGTCAGTACTACTGACGGCATCAGAAGACGTGGCAATGTTCATATCAGATGGACTGGCAGCATTTGGACTGGCAGTGGTAGCCTTTGCAGGCCTGTGGCCTCTCACCGTTACAACACTTGGTGGCCCATTTATGCTGACACAAATTGTGCTACTGCTACCTACAACATTGCAGTCCCTACGTGCAACAGTAGATCCCAGACGAGAGCTTGATGGTGGCAACATATCATTGGCCCTGTTCAAGAGGCTCAAAAGCCTGCGCTTCCTGCATCTGGAGTTTGAAGGCCCTGCAAGCCAAGAAAAGACTTTTGCATTAGATGCTGCTCTGCCAAATCTGCTTTGCTTGCATGTGTCACCATGTACTACCACATGCTCCATCGACTCTGTGAGTGGTTTGCTACCAAATGTGACCCATGCAGCCTTTGTTGTGCGTAATTGTGATGCACAGAAGTTTGCTGACCTGCCATGCATTCAATGCTTGCTTCTGGGTCTCATCAAAGCTGACGACGGTGATGTTTCATTTATGGTCAAGGCAGACAGTCGTTTTCGCAAGCTCGTAATGTATGCTTCCTCAGGGGTCACCATTGTCATTGTGTTGCACAAGTCAGACTTTTGTTTTTATTGTGGTGGACTCGGCAAAATTTGGGCTGTTAGCAAAGCTGGCACTCAGGAGATTGTGTGCAGGGTGCCTAGAAACTATCAGCCACTTTCCTTTGATGATCTCAATCGCATTTGTCAATAAACGTCCTGAATCTGCAGTGTAACAGATCCCATTTATTATGTCAGAGTTGTGTTTCGAAGCTTTGCAGCTACATGGCCAATCATGTTACTCGAGCATGCATATTTGATCAGCCTACCACCAATGACAAGTGTGCAGTTCGTCTGCACGCTGCAACTCACATTCTATTCATGTACACCTGAGCACAGAGTGACTCTTAGCGTTTGACCAAAGAATTTGCCAACACAAAGGAGATGGTGTGTCTGAGATAGCTTGATATGCAATACGTGTATTTTGAGAACTGTAACTTGACGCATGCACAACTCACATCGATACGACGGGGAATGTTGCATTGAGGCAGGTCAAACCATTCTTCTCATGCAATCATGACATTGTCATCCTTTGTGTTCAAAACACCATCTGCAGGACCAATCAATACTGATAATAATGTGTAAACATACAACAGTATGAATGTACTACTAGTACATCCGATGCTATATACGGTATATAGAAGGACTATAGCTATAATGTAATACAAATGAATTGATATCAATAACAGTATGTGGCCTGCTAATGCGACACTTTTGACTGTTACTGACTGTAACATCATGACCAGCTCAACCTGATAACCACTGCAGGACTGCTCTGTTCTGATGTAATCCAGTGCAATTTCGTGTAAATCGTAGGCTACAGCTGCAGAGACAAAGCGCTACAATAGAGATAGCTGTGACACCAAACCCAGACCCACCATTGATACATACCTGTGAGACATGTGTAACACACACTGTTACAGTGTGGCTCATATATGGAGGTAACGAGTCTGCTTACAACGCTAGCTGTGACCTTTTACCGACCCCGTTACACACATATGGGAAATGTCTCAAGAACCAATATGGCGCTGCTGCTGCATGTCAAGCTGCGCTGCTGCCCTTTTGTAGCCACCTTTGTCCATCGATAGTCGTCTGAATGAAGCAAATGTTCACAGCTATTCTGGCCTGTACAAAAGGCTGCCTTCACCATCTTCTGGCTTCCTGGTTTCGCATTCTCTGCAAATGGTAGCATACGTCAGCATTCATTGAATGCAAAAGCAACTGCTGCTGTTGCATGTGTGAGCAACAAGCACCCACAGCTTCTTAGCTTGTGCATAAGCTAGGGCAGGTGCTCAAAGTGAGCTAGGCATAGCAAGCAAGGCACACACACACACACACAAATGTGTTGAATGCAGTGTGAGCAGCAGGCAAGGAAGAGGCCCTACATGTGCCCGGGCCAGCCTCCCTTATCTTGGCTTCCCTGCTTCTTCCTAATGGGCGCTGCTGCTGCTCTATGAGCTGCGCTGCCACCACCTTGTTCCTATCTTCATGCTCAGCTGCCATGGGAGTGTTGCTTGTTTGCTTCTGGGATGCAGGATCCGAAAAGTGTGCAGCTGGTCTTCACACAGATGCCTGTCTTGACAATGCCACTTGTTCTGAACACAGTGCTGCCGCTGCTTGCTGCTGCGCTGCTGCTTTGTTTTTCCTATCTTCCTGCTCAGCTGTCTGCAGCTGCTAGCTGCCATGCCAGCTGCACGGTTTTTTCTCTGGCAACACCAAGCAGGGCTCTCTGACTGCAGTCTGGCTGCTGCTGCAAACACACCCTCGCTCCTCCTTGCTTTGCTCTGTTGCTGCCCTGGATGCCTGAGGGGCATGCTGGGTGAACCAGGTTTGGGCTGTGTGTGTGTGTGTGGGGGGGGGGGGCTGGGATGGGACGGGT